>Ga0302324_100006271_pt1 | contig 25680 bp, 19 predicted proteins | sample Palsa_T0_1_FD_201949 | JGI IMG/M metagenome (GOLD analysis project Ga0302324, IMG submission 201949) | Peat permafrost microbial communities from Stordalen Mire near Abisko, Sweden - Palsa_T0_1 | ecosystem: Environmental > Terrestrial > Soil > Palsa > Peat permafrost | place: Sweden: Abisko... | reverse complement strand
GGACTACGCTCCTGATCGCGCGAGCCGGCAAGCCGTTCACCGCCGAGGAGGTCGGCCTTCTTCGCGGTATGGCCCGGGTGCTCGGGCTTGCCCTCCGCCTGCTCGGGAGCGTCGCTGTCGAGCGTCACCAGGCTGAGGAGAACCGACGGCACCTCGACCAGAACAAGGCTCTGCTTGGCACTCTTCGCGAACGTCAGGCCCTGCTTGAGCACCTGGCCCAAATCCAGCACAAAATCTCTTCGCGCCGGTCACTCGATGAAGTCCTCGATGCCATCACCGCAGGCGCCTCCCAACTGCTGGGTGACGAAATGGTCGGCCTACGGCTCATCGACGAGCAGGAACCGGGCATCATGGTGCTGGTGTCGTCGGTGGGCATGACGAGCGAGCTCCTTGCCCAGTTCGCCCGGGCTCCTGTTGGTACCGGGATCGCTGGCCGGGCCATCGTCGAGGACCGGCTGTGCATGGAAGAGGACTATCGGGAAGCCCATGGCACGCTCGGCGCTTTCGCCGATAACGGGGTGCGCGCCGCCATGGCCGCCCCGGTCCACCTCGGCGGGGGAGCGGTCGGCAGTCTGGCGGTCGCTTCCCGGCACGAGGGCCGGACCTACTCGGAGGCCGAACGAAACATCCTGGTCGGTTTCGCGGACCATGCAGGCCTGGCCCTCAACGACGCCCGTACCGTCCAAGCCATGGACAAAGCCCTCAACGACGCCACGCACCAGGCCATGCACGACGAACTGACCGGCCTACCAAACCGCGCCTGTTTCTTCGACCGGACCGACCAGGCCCTGCGCCAGGCCTCCCGCGACGGCGCGCGCACCGCAGTGCTGCTGTTTGACCTGGACCGTTTCAAGGAGATCAACGACACCCTCGGCCACAAGTACGGAGATCGGGTTCTTTGCGAGGTCGGCCCGAGGATGCGTCCGGGTCTTCGCGCCGCCGACACCCTAGCTCGGCTCGGCGGCGACGAGTTCTGCGTGCTGCTCCCCGATGTTGGCTGCCTTGCCGCCGCCGTCGAGGTGGCCGAACGGCTCCGGGGCTTGCTCGAAGAGCCTTTCGAGGTCGACGGCATGACCCTGGTCGTGGAGGCCAGTTGCGGCATCGCGATCGCACCAGGCGATGGCAACAGCTCCGATCTCCTGCTGCAGCGGGCGGACGTAGCCATGTACCTGGCCAAAAACTCGCACGTCAACGTCGTCGTTTACCACGACGACCTCAACCTCAACACGCCGGCGCGGCTGTCGCTGCTGGGAGAGCTCCGGATGGCCATCCCCCGGGGCCAACTCGTCCTGTACTACCAGCCCAAAGCGGTCCTCAGCACCGGCCAGGCCCATGGCGTCGAGGCCCTCGTCCGCTGGCAGCACCCCACCCTCGGGCTCGTCCCGCCCGACCAGTTCATCCCGATGGCGGAGCAAACCGGCCTCATCAAGGCCTTGACTTCGTGGGTGCTCAATACCTCCTTGTGCCAGCTCCGTGAGTGGCGAGAAGGGACCGACCAGCACGTCCCCCAACTATCTATGGCCGTCAACCTCTCTACCCGGAGCCTTCTCGACGACGCCTTCCCGGCCGAGGTGGTCGCCGCGCTCGACCGCTGGAGGGTCCCCGCCGCCATGCTCGAGCTCGAGATAACGGAGAGCTCCATCATTGCCGACCCCGTCAAAGCGCACCGCTTGTTGCGTGAACTGTCCGCCATCGGCGTCAAGATCGCCATCGATGATTTCGGCACCGGTTACTCCTCACTGGCCTATCTGAAGGACCTACCGGTTGATCAGCTGAAGATCGACAAGTCCTTCGTGCTGAACATGCAGCGCGACCCCAACGACGCCATCATCGTCAAGTCCGTGATCGACCTCGGCCACAACCTCGGTCTTCAAACGGTCGCCGAAGGCATCGAGGACCTCGTCACTTGGCAACAGCTGACCAATCTCGGCTGCGACAGTGCTCAGGGTTACTTCCTAGCCAAACCCCTGCTAGCGGCCGATTTGGAGAAATGGTTCCAACACAGGGGCACGCTAGCCCTAGAAGGGACCGGTCCCGCAAAACCCGGCGCACAGTGGAGCGTCGCCCTGTCGTCAGCGGAGGAAGACGGCACCGTACCTGCTTTTGTTGAACCGTTGGTACTGTGGGCGGTCGCTCTGTCGTTAGCGGAGAAAGACCGGGCCCTCCCGGCTTTTGTTGAACCCTTGGTGCTACCGCACTTGGTGGGGGCAGTCGTCGATCTGGGGTCGGAGCCTCCCGGCCTTTAGCAAGTACGAACTAAGCGTGACCGGTGCCATATATTAAGTGGAGATGGTCTCCGGTTTGCTGCTAGAAACCCGTTAAGCGACGGGCAGGGCAGCCTGACTGGGCCAGAACCGCTTCACCAGTCCCGACACCAACAAGGAGACCTATGCGCCAGGGCCCACTTGCCGGCCGGTACCCCGCGGTAGCCGCGATGGTCATGTTCGCGCTGATCCCTTACCTGGCCTTGTCTTCTTCGCTCGGGCCGCTGACGCCGATCATCGCCAAGCAGCTGCACATGAGCCTGCAGACGATCAGCCTCAGCTCCGGCCTGGGCAATGCCGCCTACGCGGTTGGCACGGTGGTGGCGGTCCAGTTCGCCCAGCACCTGCCGCAGCGCCGGATGCTGGTGCTGTATGCAGCGTTGCTGGTCGTCGGGTGTGTCCTGACGGCGTCCGCGCAGGACGCTGGCATGTACATCGTGGGCCACGTGCTCCAGGGCCTGTGCACCAGCCTGCTGCTGATCGCCGCCGTCCCGCCCCTTGCGATCATGTTCCCCGCGAACAAGCTCCGCGACACAGCCGTGATCATGAACATGTGCATCTTCGGAGCGGTTGCGCTCGGCCCGTTCATCGGCGGCCTGCAGGCGGAGGCGAACGCCTGGCGACCGCTCTTCTGGATCGTCGCCGGGGTCGCCGCAACGGCGCTCGTGCTGTCCGTGTTGACCTTCGACGACGCTCCGCCGGCCAATCCCACCTCGCCGAGCGGCGTGCCGGTGATCGCGCTGGCGGCAGTCGGCTGCGTAGCCGCCTTCTTCGGAGCCTCAGAGCTCACGAGCCACGGTTTCCTCGACGCCGAGACGACCTTGCCGCTTCTCGGCGGCCTGGCGACGATCATCGCCCTGGTCGTTTACCAGTACCGTTCCAAACGGCCGCTGCTCATGGTCCGCACGATGCTCACGAGCGCGATCCCGGTGGCAGGGATCGTGGTGGCCCTGTTCGCGGCGGCCGCGTCGGTGTCCGCGACTGCGCTCACCGCTGGCGTGTTGGCGGAGCGCTACAGCCCAGTCCACGTCGGGCTGCTCTACCTGCCCGAAGTCGGCGGTGCTGTCGTTTCGGCGATTGCGCTCGGGTTGGTGATCAGGAGGCGCGCCATGCACTACCTCCCGTTGGTCGGCATGATCTTGCTTGCTGGCGGGATTGTCGTCTTCCGCATCGAGGTGCCGTCCAGCCAAGCCCTCACCCTGGTCGGTTCGGGGCTGACGGGCCTCGGCCTCGGCGCTACGGTCGCTCCGGCGCTGTTCGTCGCCGGGTTTTCACTACCCGCCTTCAACCTCCAGCGTGTGTTCGCGATCGTCGAGCTCTTCCGCGCCGTCGCCGCGTTCATGGTCGCGCCGATCTTCGCCCACCTCGCGGCGACGGCCACCGGCAACCTCGACACAGGCACCGGTATCGCTCTTTGGATCGGGCTTGGGCTCGCCGTCGCTGGCGCGGTGGGCGGCGTCGCCATCTACGTGCTCAGCGGCGCCCGGCCCCAGGCGCCTGACCTCGACCGCTTCCTAGGCGGCAAGCTGCCAGCGTGGTACTCGCCTCCGCTGCTAGCAAGAGTTCGCTCCGGCCCGACCGTCGGGGACTTGGCACCCGAAGCGATGGCCATGGCAGCCGAAAGCGCCGACTGACATGGCAACGTCCCAGGTTGGCGACGTAGCGGGCACCGGTCCGGTCCTGTTCGCATACGACGGCTCCGAGCTGGCCGCGCTCGCGATCGAGCAAGCCGGAAGAGAACTTGCGGCTGGGCGAGAGGCCCTTGTGCTGTGCGTTTGGCAGCCGGCCGACGTTGGGTTTGTGCTCGCCGGCGAGCGGCAGTTCGACGCCGACCAAGCCTGGCAAGTGCAGACCGCTGCGGAGGAAGTGGCCGCGCGCGGGGCAACGCTGGCGGATAAGGCTGGGTTCCGTTCAAAGAGCATGGCGGTCCAGGCAGGGCCGACCTGGAAAGGGATCGTCGAGACGGCCGCGGAGCACAGGGTGAGCCTGATCGTGCTTGGTTCCCACCGCCGACGTGGGCTCGAAAAGTACCTCCTCGGTAGCGTGGCTGCGGGCGTAGTCGCACGCTCTCAAGCCTCGGTACTGGTCGTGCACCAGCCATCTTGGGTCGCGGGTACCTAAGCCGAGAGCTCATCAGATGTCGCTCCCATTGTCCATCCTCGACCTGGCCCCGCTCCGCCCGGGCCAAAGCGTAGGCAACAGTTTCGCGGCCAGCGTGACCCTGGCCCAACGGGCCGAGCAATATGGGTACCGCCGGGTCTGGTATGCCGAGCACCACAACAACGCGAATATCGCCTCCTCTGCCCCGGCCGTGCTGATCGCCCACGTGGCTGCGTTCACTCGCACCATCCGCCTCGGCGCCGGTGGTGTCATGCTCCCCAACCATGCCCCGCTCACCATCGCCGAGCAGTTCGGGACGCTGGAGGCTCTTTACCCGGGCCGGATCGACCTCGGCTTGGGGCGAGCGCCGGGCACCGACCAGGCGGCAATGCGGGCGCTGCGCCGCTACGCGGCGTCGGCCGACCGTTTTCCTGAGGACATCCTCGAGCTCCAGGGCTACTTTTCCGGCGAGCCGGTTATGCCCGGAGTCGAGGCAACGCCGGGAAAGGGGATGCAAGTGCCGTTGTACATCCTCGGGTCGTCCACATATGGGGCCCACCTTGCCGCTTTGCTCGGGTTGCCTTACGCCTTTGCCTCCCATTTCGCCCCGCAGGCGCTGGAAGAGGCGGTGGCCGTCTACCGCCGGGAATTCCGGCCGTCAGCTCAGCTCGCCGAGCCTTATGTCATAGCCGGGGTCAACGTGATCGCCGCCGCCACAACTGAGGAGGCCCAGCAACAGTTTTTGGTGGCCCAGCGCAACCGGGTGACCGCCAGGCTCGGACGGGGCCGGGTTTTCACTGATGCTGAGGCGGACTCGGTGCTCCGCTCGCCAGCAGGCGAGCACATTTTGGAGACCTTCACGTATTCTGCCGTCGGCGAGCCCGCCGAAGTCGGCGAGTACGTTCACCGCTTTGCCGAGCAGGCCCAGGCAGACGAGCTCATAGTGGCCCACCAATTGGTGCCCACCGAGGCCCGGCTGCGCTCCGTGGAACTGCTCGCCGAGTCGGTCGGGCAGTCCCGCGCGGCCTGAAATCCTCCTGACCTGCTGATCCTGGCCGCGGGCAGCGACTTTTTCCCCAGCAACCTCAGGGCTCCATCAAACACTCATCACAAAGTGGTCACTAGAACGCGACGAATGAGGGAATGGTCCTAGTAGAGGAATATTTCACCAACCAGGAGAGAACATGTCCAAAGCTCGGAGAAATGGATGGCGCTGGCACCTAGCCGGTGCCGCGGCGATAACAACGACCGCCCTGATAGTGGCGGCTTTCGTCGCTCCCTCGGGCCAGGCTGCCTTCGCCGCAGGGACGACGACGACTTCGTCGACTTCAACGACTACCACGACAACCACAAAAGCGACTGACTACAACTGCGCCGCTGCCGTGGACGAGACGGCGCTCAGCCGCTCAGGCTGGGCTGCGAGTGCGAACTCCCCGACGGGGTCAAATCCCCCTTCGTACGCGCTTGATGGCAACCTGAACACCAGGTTTTCCACGAACGAGGACCAGGTTGCCGGGCTCTACTTCGAAGTCGACCTCGGAGTTTCACAATCTTTCGGCGAGCTGCAAATGGAAGTGCCCAATTCCGCTAGCGACTATGCCCGCTCGTACACGATCGAAGATTCCGAAAACGGAGTTTCGTGGGACACCGTGGCGAGTTGCGATGGCACCAGCGACTCAGAAGTCCTTAGTTTCCCCGTGCAGACAGCCCGCTACGTACGCGTGGTGCTCATAGGCGGGGCGGACTGGTGGTGGTCTATAGACGAGTTCTACCTCTACGGGGCCAGCAGCTGTTCGGCCTCGGCGCAGGGTGCGGCGCTCAACCGCTCAGGATGGACGGCCAGCACGAACGCCCCGCTAAGCGACTCAGATGCTCCTTCGTACGCGCTCGATGGCAACCCGGGCACCAGATTTTCCACGAACAAGGACCAGGTCGCCGGGCTCTACTACGAGGTCAACATGCGGTCCGCTTTCAACTTCGACGAAGTGGACGTGGCTACTCAGGGCTCGCCCGACGACTACGCCCGCAGCTACACCGTGGAGGTGTGGACGGGGTCCGCATGGTCTACCGTAGCCAGCTGCACGGGGTCGAGCCCGCTCGAGGTGGTGAGCTTCCCGCGCCAGACCGCGCAGTACATCAAGATCGTGCTCGGTTCTAGCGCCAATTACTGGTGGTCAATCGATGAGCTCAACGTCTACAGCAGTTTTTCTGAGCCGGTGACCACGACTACCACCACTGCGCCCAGCCGCACCTCTGTCGCGGTCTCTTCTTCGGCGAACCCTGGTTCAATCGGGACCTCGGTGACCTATGGGGCGAGTATCTCGCCCAAGCCCACCGCCGGGGACGTGACCTTCGAAGACAACGGCGCGCCGATCTCGGGTTGCACCGACGTTGCGGTATCGTCCGGCCAGGCCACCTGCACCACGACCTACTACTCAGCCGGGACGTTCGCTATCCGAGCCTTCTACTCAGGGAGCGGCACGTACCTCGCCTCGTCTTCGGCGACGTACTCCGAGACCATCAACCTGCCCGCCGACGGGTACTGGTTAGCCACCGCCAATGGCCAGGTTTACGGCAATGGTGCCGCTCAAAGCTTCGGGAACGTCGCTACCTCGGCCATAACTGGCCCCGTGGTCGGTATCGCGGGGACCCCGACGACCAAGGGCTACTGGGTAGTAACGGCTAACGGCATGGTCAGTGCCTTCGGTGATGCCCAGTTCTACGGCGACTTGCCCGACCTCGGCAAGCACGTAAAGGACATCGTGGCTATTGCCCCCACGAGCAACGGCGAAGGCTATTACCTGGTGGGCGCCGACGGCGGCTTCTTCACCTTCGGCGATGCCAAGTTCGCCGGCTCACTACCAGGGATCCACGTCCACGTCCATGATGTCGTCGGGATGGTGGCAACTCCTAGCGGGGCGGGCTACCTTCTGGTTGGCGCCGACGGCGGCGTGTTCAGCTTTGGGCAGAGCCACTTCTACGGCTCTCTTCCCGGTATCCACAAGAACGTCCGCGACATCCGGGCCATCTTGCCCTCGTCGGCGGGCACTGGTTATATCCTCGTCGGCGCCGACGGTGGGGCGTTCACGTTCGGCTCGGGCGTGCGTTTCTACGGCTCGCTGCCCGGTGAAGGCGTCCGTGTCGCCAACATCGTGGGGATCGCCCTCACGCCCGACAATGGTGGCTACTACATGGCGGGCTCGGATGGCCACGTCTACACATTCGGTGACGCCCAGGCCGCTCCACAGCCCGCTGGGCTTACTTCCAATCTGCCCGTCGCAGCAATAGCCGGCACCTAGGGCTACTGCTAGCGGGACCTAGGTGGTGAAGGAGGGGAGCGGCGCGTGCTGCTCTCCTCCTTTTTTGTGCGGTTGCCCTGCAAGCCGTTCAGGCTCCTCCGGCGGTCGGGTTGCGCAGGGCGAGCGGGTACTGCGATCCCAAGCCCCCCTGTGACCCAAGGCCCCTACTGCCGTGCAACCGGCGCGCTCTGTGTCGACCCGCTGGATTGAATTGGTGCCCCCATCAATTAATTCCAGCGGCGCAAGCGGCAGTGTTTAGCGCGTAAATGTCAGCCCTTGCGCTCTGACCTCGCGTAAGGGAGAATCCGAAGCATGCAATATCTAATGTCCAGCAAGTGGGCTCTCACGGAACGCTTCGAGATCACCGACCAGATGGGCACACCGATTTTCGAGGTGCATGGCAACTTCGGCCTGCACAAAGAGATCACTTTCCGGACGCCGTCGGGTCAGGAGCTCGCAAAGCTCAAGAAGCACGTATTGACCAACAAGTACGAGGTCATCGTGGGCGGCCAGCACGTGGCCGAGGTGCACCATACCGGCGTCTTCGGTGAGCACTTCGAGATCGGTACGAGCCAGGGCAACATCGACGCCAGGGGCGATTTCGGCGGTTGGAACTACACGCTGGCAAGCGTCGCGGGCGTGATCGGGACGGTGTCGCGCGAGATGGCGTTCAGGGAAAAGTTCATAGTCGACATAGCCGACGGGCAAAACGACGTCTTTATCCTGGCCACCGTCCTGGCCATCGACAACATCCACGACGAGCGCCGCGGGGACCAGGGCATGGGCGGCGGGATGCTCGGTGGTGGGATGCTCGGCGGCGGCATGCCGGGGATGGGGCGGTTCCCATAACCGTCGCCTAGCCTCAGGGGGTGGGCGCCGCGCTAGTGGCTGCCGCTCGCTCGGGTGCCAGGGTAGACCCAGTTTCCATCCCTTTTGGCTCAGGGACGCCGGCGATGCTGTAAACGTCGGCACCGTCGACAGTTTCTTTGCTGACCAACAGTTCGCTCAGCCGCCGAAGTTTGTCCCGGTTCTTGGTCAGTAGCTCCACCGCTGTCTTCTCAGCCGCGCTCAGTAACGCCGATACTTCCGAATCTATTTTCGCCTGGGTCGCTTCTGCGAAGGGCCGGCTCGAAAGCCCCTGGCCTCCACCGCCAAGGAACACCGACCCACCTTCGGGGTAACCGACGGGCCCGAGCTCTTTTGACAGCCCGAACTCGCGCACCATCCGTACCGCGAGTTCGGTCGCGCTCGCCAGGTCGTTGGACGCCCCGGTGGAGCCCTGCCCGAGCTCCACGAGCTCGGCGGCTCTCCCACCCAGGCGGACTGCGAGGCTGGTGGTCAGGTAGTCCTCGCCGTAGAGGTGGCGTTCAACGAGAGGGAGCTGCTCAGTGACCCCTAGGCTCTGGCCGGCGGGGAGGATGGTCACCTTGGCCACGGGGTCCGCTTTGGGAGATAGAGCGGCGACAAGTGCATGGCCGGCCTCGTGGACGGCGACGGCGTGCTTTTCCTCGGGAAGCAGCACGTTCGACCCTTCCCGCCGGCCGAGGATTATGCGGTCCCGGGCTTCGTCAAAATCTGAGGGCTGGATGATCTCGCGGTTATTGCGGACGGCCACGATCGCTGCCTCGTTTGCCAGGTTCGCCAGGTCAGCCCCCGAGAACCCCGGTGTGCCCCGAGCAATCACTTCCAAGTCGACGCCAGCCAGCCGCTTGTCTTTACAGTGCACCGCCAAGATTGCTACCCGTTCGGAGAGCGTAGGCAGCGGGATCGTCACCTGGCGGTCGAAACGCCCTGGCCGGAGCAGCGCTGGGTCGAGGACCTCGGGCCGGTTGGTGGCGGCCAGGACGAAGAGCCCCTCTGACGTGTCGAAGCCGTCCATCTCGGCCAGGAGCTGGTTGAGGGTCTGCTCGCGCTCGTCGTTGGAGACAACGCCGCTGCCGCCGCGCCGTTGCCCAATGGCATCGATCTCGTCCACAAAGATGATCGCTGGGGCGCGCTTGCGAGCTTCGGCGAACAGGTCCCTCACTCGGGCAGCCCCGACGCCGACAAACATCTCTACGAAGCTCGAACCTGTAACGGAGAAAAAGGGCACGCCGGCCTCACCTGCGACGGCCCGCGCGAGCAGCGTCTTGCCGGTGCCTGGCGGGCCGACCATAAGCGCCCCGCGCGGGGCCACAGCGCCGGCGCGCTTGTAGCGGGCTGGGTTCTTCAAGAACTCGACGACCTCGGCGATCTCGGCCTTGGCGCCTTCGTAACCGGCAACGTCGGCGAAGGTGGTCTTAGGCAGGTCGGCGTCAAAGACCTTGGCCTTGGACTTGCCTGCTCCCAGCACCCCCTGGAGCTGCCCGACGGCGCCCTTAGAGAGCCGTCGCCAGAGCCAGAACACGATGATGAAGGGTGCCAGCAGTATCACCAAGGTGAAGATGTCGCCACCCAACGAAGTGCCCGGTAGGTCCGCGGTTATTTGCACGTGGTCCTTGCTCAGTTCCGGGACCAGGGTCGTCTCGGGCAGTTCCACCGGGACAACGGTCGTGTACGTGCCCCCACTGCTCAAAGAGCCGGTAGCAGTGCCGTTCTGGCTGATGGTGAAGGTCTTGATCTTTTTGGCGGACACGTCGGCCAGGAATTGCGAGTAAGTGAGGGTGACCGGCTCGCTCGCGCGGGTCGCCGGGAGCACGAACAAAAGGCCGAAGGACAGGACGATCGCTACGAGCCAGATGTAGTGACGCCACCAGGGCGGCGGGGGCGGGGCCGTCGCGACCGGCTTGTCGCCTTGGGGCGGGGAGTTCGCAAGCTTCGACATGAGCAGCCAACATACTGCTCTTCTACTCTGACCGCCCCAGTACTACTTACGGGCTAGGAGGTTACGGGCTACGGGGTTGCGGGGTACGAGACGGCGACGGGTGCCGAGCGTCACGGGGGATCTAGTCGGCATCCACCCAGTCGAGCGCTCTCTCCACCGCTTTTTTCCATCCCGCGTAGCCCGCTTGGCGCTGGTCTTCGCTCCAGCGCGGTTCCCATGTCTCGCCAGCACGCCAGTTCTGGCGAAGCTCGTCCTCGCCCGCCCAGTAGCCGACGGCACAGCCGGCCGCGTAGGCTGCGCCGAGGGCGGTTGTTTCGGCGACAACCGGCCTGCACACGGGCTGGCCCAATATGTCAGCCTGCAATTGCATGCAAAGGCTGTTGGCAGTGACGCCCCCGTCGACCTTCAGCACTTCGAGGCTCGTACCGACGTCTTGTTCCATCGCCAAGACAACGTCGCGAGTCTGGTAGCAGATGGCCTCCAAGGTCGCCCGTGCCAGGTGTGCCTTGGTGCTCGCGCGGGTGAGCCCCACTACCGACCCGCGTGCGTCGGAGCGCCAGTACGGAGCGAACAGGCCTGAGAACGCCGGCACGAAATAAATGCCCCCGCTGTCGCTCACGCTCCCGGCCAGCGCCTCGATATCCGGGGCGGCCGCGATGACCCCGAGCTGGTCGCGCAGCCACTGCACCGCTGCGCCGGTTACCGCTATCGACCCCTCGAGCGCATAAACGGGAGGAGCACCGGCTGTTTGGTAGCAGAGGGTCGTCAGGAGCCCGTTCTTGGAAGCCACTATCTCCCCGGCGGTGTTCGACAGCAGGAAATTGCCTGTGCCGTAAGTGTTCTTGACCTCACCTCGGCGTAGGCAGACCTGGCCCACCATGGCCGCCTGCTGGTCGCCGAGGACTGCGGTTAGAGCTACCGGGGCCCGGTTTGTCCCCTCGATGATCGTCTCGCCGAAATCGCCAGAGGATGGCCAGATGTGCGGGAGAATTTCGTGTGGTACGCCGAAGATGGCCAGAAGCTCATCGTCCCAAGAAAGTGTCCGTAGGTCCATCAGCATTGTCCGGCTGGCGTTAGTCACATCGGTGACGTGCTTGCCTCCGCGTGCCCCCCCGGTCAGGTTCCAAATGAGCCAGCTGTCGATAGTCCCAAAACACGCCGTCCCGGCGCCCGCCGCTTCTCTCACGGCGTCCATGTTCTCGAGCGCCCATTGCAGCTTGCCGGCTGAAAAATACGTTGCAGGCGGTAGCCCGGTTTTCTGGCGCACCAGCTCACCGTTCGGGCCTCGCGCAAGTTCCGCTGCGATCCTGTCGCTGCGTGTGTCCTGCCATACGATCGCGTTCGCGAGAGGAAAGCCGGTGGCCCGGTCCCAGATGACCGTTGTTTCTCTTTGGTTTGCCAGCCCGATGGCAGCCAGGTCGGCCGGTCCAAGCCCGGCGGCGGAGAGAGCGCCCTGCATCACTGAGGCCGTCCGTTCGACGATCTCCAAAGGGTCGTGCTCCACCCAACCCGGGTTTGGGAAGATCTGGCGGTGCTCGAGTTGATGGGTGGCGACAACTCTGGCGTCGTGGTCGAAGATCATGAACCGGGTGCTAGTCGTCCCTTGGTCGATCGCTCCGACGAACTCGTGCATCTGGGACGGCCCCTCTCCTCGGTCCCTGCGCTATGGCTCGTTGGTCCCGGCGCTTGGCTCGTCGGTCCCGCTGCCGCTGTGCAAGCGTAGGCTCCTGATGGTGGGCACACGTTGACGGGGCCGCTCGGCGAGGTCAGCAACGCACTGTCACCTGGACGCCGACGCGACGACATCGCGCGCCTGAGCAGCGGCGAGCTGGATGTCCTCGTCGTAGGAGGCGGGATAACGGGCGCCGGCATTGCCCTCGACGCTGCGACGCGCGGGCTCTCGGTGGGCCTGGTCGAGGCACAGGACTGGGCCTCTGGCACCTCCAGTAGGTCGAGCAAGCTGGTCCATGGTGGTCTCAGGTACCTCCAGATGCTGGACTTCCGCCTGGTGCGCCAGGGCCTGAAGGAACGTGCGCTCATAATGCAGCGCCTGGCGCCGCATTTAGCCCGCCCGGTCCCGATCATGTGGCCGCTGCGAAAGCCGGTCGTTGAGCGGTCTTACGTAGGCGCCGGGATCGCCCTTTACGACCTGCTTGGCCTCGCGGTGGGAGCTCGCAGAGGCCTGCCCCTCCACCGGCATCTCTCGAAGCGGCGCGCGCTTGCCCTCGCGCCCGCTCTCCGGCCCGACACCCTGGCGGGGGCCATTTTGTACTACGACGGCCAGGTTGACGATGCGCGTTACGTGGTCGAGGTTGTCCGCACGGCCGTGTCGTTCGGCGCCGTGGCGGTCAACCGGGCGAAGGCAGTTGGCTTCCTGCGCGAGGGGGAGCGGGTCGTGGGCGCAGTGCTGCGGGACACCGAGACCGGAGAGGAGTTCGAGGCCCGCGCCCGGGTGAGCGTCATTGCGACGGGGGCCTGGACCGAGGAGACCGAAGGCTTAGCTGGCCGCGAGCGGGCGGTGCGGGTGCGGCCGTCGAAGGGCGCTCACCTCATCGTCGCACGAGAGAAGCTTGCCTTGTCCACCGGCCTGATCGTACGCACCGACCGCAGCGTCCTGTTCGTCCTTCCCTGGGGAGAGCACTGGCTCATTGGGACCACCGACACCGACTGGGAGTACGGCAAGGCGCGGCCCTTGGCCACCTCGAGCGACGTGGGCTACCTGATCGAGCAAGTGAACCGTGTGCTCGCCGACCCGCTCTCGCGTGACGACGTCGAGGCGACCTTCGCCGGGCTGAGACCGTTGGTAGCGGGGAGCGGGGTGGTGCGAGGCCCGGGTGAGGGGCAAACCAGAGGCGGCACCACCAAAACGCCCAAGCTCTCGCGCGAGCACGCGATAGGCCGGCCGGCGCCTGGGTTGGTCGTTGTCTCGGGTGGGAAGTACACGACCTACAGGCTCATGGCTGCTGAGGTGATGGACGCGGTCGTGGCTGATGGGCCTTTCCCCGCCTCCCGCTCACAAACTGGCGAGGTACCCCTGCTCGGGGCGACCGGCTATCCCAGCAATTGGGCCCGGCGAGACGACCTCGCCGCCGAGCACGGCGTCGGGCTCGAGGTGGCTGAGCATTTGTTGCACCGGTACGGGGGTCTCATCGGGGAGGTGTTGTCCCCGGTCAAGACGGCGCCGCACCTCGCGAGCCCCGTCGAGGGAGCGAGCGGTTACCTCCAGGCAGAACTTGTTTATGCGGTCACCCACGAGGGAGCACGGCACCTCGAAGACGTGCTGATGCGGCGCACGAGGATAGCGATGGAGACGAGCGACGGTGGCGTCGGCTGCGCCCTGGCGGCGGCCCGACTGCTCGCGCCCCTGCTCAGTTGGGACGATGCCACCCTGGCCGCCGAAGTCGAGGACTACCGAAGCCAGGTGGCTCTTGTTTACCGAGCAGCATCGGGTGCCTCCGACGACGCCGAGGCGGCCCGCCTGGCCGAAGAGGCGCCCGCGCGACTGCCGCTGCCCTGAGCTCGTTGGTTGCCTGGGAAATACCGGTTCATTCGGTATAAGTGTCGATCAACCCGAACGTATTTCCGGCAGTGTCCTGATAATTACCGCCAAGGACGCAAAAACCATCTGCTGCGCACGAAACAGTCTGGACGGTGACGGTCTGGCGGACCAGGATCCCCAGTTGGAACGGGTTCTTCGGAGCCGGCACCGGCACGGCGCGCCAGGTGCCGCGATGGAGCATGTCGATCAGCCCTACCGAGTTCCCTTTCGAGTCGTTGTAGGTGCCGACCGCCATGCAAAGCCCTCCGTTGGTGCAGGTCGCAGACTTGAGAGCGGTACCCGCTTCCTCGGTGGCATCGCTGCCTGGTTGCCCGCCGAGGGAGTCGGTTGACGGCTCGGGTGCCGCCAGAGCGCTCCAAGTACTCTGCTCCAAGTCGACGAGGCCTACCTGAAAGCCCTTGGAATCCTTGTAGGAACCGACCGAAATACAGGGACCTGGCGATGTGCAGGCCACCGCAGCCAACGTCGCTCCCTCCTGGTGGTCGGCATCGGTACCCGCTTTCACCCGTGAAATATCCATCGCTGGCTCGGGGGCTGCAATGCCTCGCCAGGCGCCGCCCACGAACGAATCGATGAGCCCATATATGTGCGTGGAACTATCGAGGTACGCGCCCACGGCGGTGCACCATGACCGGGAAATGCAAGTGACCGAAAGGAGATAGGAGCCCCCATCGGGCTGAGCCTGCGAACCCGGCTTGGCGCCCGAAGCGTTGCTGGCAGGTTCGGGGCCTGCGACGGCATCCCACCTGCTGCCCTTGAGCATATCGATGAGGGGCCATTCCACCGCGTTGGCGTCTTTGTAGCGCCCGACTGCGGTACAAAAGGTGGGAGATGTGCAAGCGACCGAGTTCAAGCCGGCGAACTGGTAGCTGTTGGCATCCGTACCACGCCCGGTGCCGAGCCCGTCCTCGAACGGTTCGGGGGCCTCGAGGGGCGACCAAGCGCCCTTCGAAAACGTTTCGATCAGCCCGTAATAAAAGCCGACTTCATCGTCGTAGGAACCCACCGCGACGCAGTTGGTGGTCGAGGTGCACGACACCGACATCAGGCCCGTCTGGGTTTCGGTGAGGCTAGGGGTTTCTCCTGCCGAGTCCTCGGCGGGCTCTGGGGCCGCTTCCGAGCGCCATATACCGCTCGAAAAAGTGTCGATAAGGCCCCAATATCGACCGTCATCATCCTTGTAAGTACCGACCGCGACGCAAAAGCCGGCAACGGGGCACGAAACTGCGTTGAGCCCGCTGTAGGCATTGCCCGAAGCGTTGTCCCCAGGCCCGCCCCCGGCGGGGTTATTGGCTGGTTCCGGTGCGGCGTACGACTGCCATACCCCCTTCCACAATAAGTCGATGAGCCCGGACAACGAGCCTGACGCATCGGTGTACTGGCCGACGACCGCGCAGAAACCCGCCGACGCGCAGGACGCGTCCAAAAAGTTCACACTTGGGTTTGCGCCGGGAGCGGCGCCCGATATGTCCTTGGCCGGCACAGGGGCTTCGCCTGGCGTGCCAGCCGCCGGGTTCGTGGCGGCGAGTTGCCAGCTCGCCACGGGCACGTGGGGCACGGTGCGGCGAACTGGAGAAGTTGAGGAGCAACCTGGCAACGCGAGGACGATCAGGAGGCAGCTCAGCCAGAAAAGTGCCACCGCCCGTCGCGCCCATCCTCGGGCCGCAAGATGGTGGCTGAGCTCGACCGGGCCTGCACCCCGCACAATGGCCCTCCTACTGCCACGACAGGCAACGGTCGCCTGCTTTGGCGCCGGGAGCTGTTGTGTCAGTAGGCACCCCTTTTCAGCGCCAAAGCAGGCGGACGTTCCTGGAGGCAGCACTAGCACCGTGGCCCTTTCGAGATGGTAACCCATAGGGACGGGCGGGCTTAGGAGCATCAAAACTGCCATTTAGGGGTACAGCAAAGCTTCAATGGCTGCGTTTGCAGGCCGTATGGTTAGAGTTACAGCAATCGGACAATAAGGACAGAACGGGGCAGACGGCTCACGTGACCCAGCCAGGAAGGTTCGCGCACCAAGATGAACGGTTACGCCCAACGTATGCCTGAACAACGTGACGCGCGCCCTGACCGGGCTTGGCGGACATTTGCCCCGGATCCGAGCGAAGTCTTTGCGGCGCGTCACTTTGTGGCTTCGGTACTCGAAGCGTGGGGCCTTGAGCTCGAGGATCTCCCTCTCCTGGTAAGTGAGCTGGCCACCAACGCCGTGTTGCATGCACGCAGCGACTTCGAGGTGACAGTCATAAGGTCCCGTGAACGGGTGCGGGTCGAGGTTTTCGACCAGAACACCCGTTTGCCCTCCTTTGCCGCCGCCCCGCCGGATGCCTACAGCGGGCGCGGGCTTGTGATCCTCCGGGAGCTCGCAACCGCGTGGGGCGTGGAGTCCCACTCAGACGTCGGCAAGACCATCTGGTTCGAAGTGGCGATGGCGGCCCAAACCGAGCTACCGGTCAGGCCTTCGGGCAGCGCGCTGGAGCGTGTCGCTGCGCGGCTTGACATCTAATAGCATAAAATGCTACCAATGTTGTTGTCCGGTCGGAACAGTCCGGGCCTATCGCGGCTGACGGCAGCGTAGCGCCCATCGGGCCTTCGGGTTGCCGAGGGAGCCAGCCCCCGCGTGATGACATCGCGGGAAGCGCCTTCGGACAATGACAAGGAGCCCGAGTGTCTCGTACCGTCGACCTTTTCCTGGACAGCGACCAACCGCTTAGTCGTGTTGCAGAGCAGCTGAGCGAGCTGACGGGCAACCAGCTCGTCGCATCACCCGACAAGGCGCACTTCGTCATGGTCGCCGGAAATGTAACCGCCTACCTCGCCGAGCACGACTTCCTTGACGACGACGACCTCCCGTTGTCGGAGTTCCGTTACGTCCTGTCGGCCTCGGTCAGAAGCGCCGGCGACATCGAACAAAGCGCCGAGGTGGCCTGCCTTAGGCTCGTGAACACCCTATTGAGGCAGGGCGACGCCTTCCCCTCGCTGCTGGTGATCGACCTCGAGAGGCCTGATGCGCTCGAGCCGCGGGCCCGGTGAGAGGAGACCAGGAGTGGCACTGCCACCACCCAGGAGGCGCCGGTAGCTTCGATGAGACCGCACGGCGCGCCAGCCATGAGGAGCTTGGCGTGGCCAAGGTGCTTGTGGCCGAGGGCCACAACGTACGGACCCTCCTCGAACGCAAAGGTGCTCGTACGCCGGACCTCGTGGCATGTGGCACCTCGGTCGAGGTCAAGGCCTTCCAGAGCCTGCAGCAACGCGACGGTCGTCCACCGCGGCCCGAGCACGTCGCCAACAAGATGCTCGATGCCCGTGGGCAGGGCGCGGTGGCGGTGATCTGGGCCGGCACGAGCGGCCTGAGCCAGGCCACGGCGCAAGCCGGTTATGGGCTCTTTTGTGAGCGCGCCCGTGAAAAGGGCCTTGGCCGGATCCGAGCCGTGCGCGTGATCGGCGAGGGTTTCGACATGTCGTTCAAGCCGTCAGTCGACTTGAGGATGGCGCGACGTGCGGCCGGTCCCGTCCGCCAGTCGCTGCCGGCTGCAAGCGGGCCTAGGGCAAAGCGATTAGAAATGTGAGCAGTGAAGGTCGCGATCGCCAATGACCACGCCGGCTACATGCTCAAGCTGGCAGTGCTGTCCCACGTGCAACAGCTCGGGCACGAAGTGGACGACCTCGGCACCCATAGCACCGAGCCGGTCGACTACCCGATCTATTGCGCGGCATGTGCCCGCCACGTCGTTGGTGGTCCCGCCGATGTCGGCATCGTTATAGGTGGCTCCGGGCAGGGCGAGCAGATCGCAGCTAACAAGGTCCACGGGGCGCGCGCGGCGCTCTGCCACGACGAGTACACGGCCCGCTTTGCACGTATGCACAACAACGCCAACCTGTTGTCGCTCGGGGCGCGCATCCTGGCTCCGGAGCTCGCGTTCGACATCGTCGACATTTTCCTGTCTACAAGCTTCGAGGGAGGCAGGCACCAGGCCCGCCTCGACGAGCTGCATGACATCGAGGTGGAGGAGTCAAGGGCCTGGGCCGAAGCGCAGGAGGCACCGCAGCCCTGAGGACGGTCCTGCAAGGCAGGGGAGAGCTGGTTGGCTGGGAGCTCGTCCGGGCTCTGGTGCCGCTGCGCAAACCCTGGGCGAGTGCGGCCGGATCTTTTTCCGAGCGGGACAGCCTTCTCGTTAGGGCCGTGCTTCGCTACGAGAGCGACGGCGGCGAGCGAGCGGAATTTGAGGGCTGGGGCGAGTGCACAGCCTTGCCGGAGCCCACCTACAGCTCGGAGTACACGGCGGGAGCAATCGAGGTTTCAGAGAGCTACCTGTTGCCAGCGCTGCTGTCCGCCAAGGTGGCAACCGCGGCCGATGCCGCCCCGGCGCTAGCCGCCGTAAAGGGGCACAAGATGGCTAAGTCGGCCTTCGAGGCGGCCCTCCTCGACGCAGAGCTGCGGGCCGCTGGGATCCCGATGGCCGATTTCCTGGCAAGTCTCAGCCGGTTGGGCGAACCACCCAAGCCTGTCGTGGTAGCAGGGGTCGCGGTTGGCTTGCACACCTCGCTCGAAGAGCTATTGGACGAGGTGGAGCGCTATGTCGAGGAAGGGTACCTGCGGGTCAAGCTGAAAATAGCGCCCGGTTGGGACGACACACCGCTTGCTGAGTTACGGCTGTGTTGGCCCGACCTGGTCCTTTTTGCCGACGCAAACGGCGCCTACGCCGAGATGAGCCCCGCTGAGGTGGCCGAGCGACTGGGCCGGCTGGACGGCCACGGGCTGGCGTGCATCGAGCAACCCCTGGGCGACGACGACCTGGCAGGGCACCGGGAGCTCGCCCGTCAGCTGCGGACGCCTCTGTGCCTCGACGAGGCACTGACCTCCGTGGCGTCGGTGAGCGCCGCCCTCGACATGGGAGCCTGCTCGGTTGTCAACGTCAAGGCCGGGCGCCTCGGGGGCTACCTGGAGGCGGTGCGCGTCCACGACCTCTGCGCCGACCGTGGCGTCCCCGTCTGGTGCGGCGGGATGGTGGAGACTGGGATCGGGCGGGCGGCCAACGTCGCCCTGGCAGCGCTGCCTAATTTCATCCTTCCCGGAGACCTGTCTGCCTCGGGGAGGTTTTTCGAACGGGACCTGGCCGGCCCGCTCGGCCTTGGTCCCGGCGGGACCATTCCGGTGCCCGGAGGCCCCGGCTCAGGGGTTACGGTCAGCCAGGAGGCCCTTCGCACCTTTGCTACTTGGAGGCGCTGGTACCCGGCGGGTTAGCGTTCGCGGGCGAGCGCATCTGCCGGACGGGTGGCGTCGCGCGCTACGGTGCCACTCGATGACTTTGCCTTTCTGGTCGGACGAGGCTGCCACTGCTGTGCCCAAAGGCGGCCAGGGAAAGCCCGTGACCAAGCCGGAACCTCGGCGGTTGAGCCTGATCCGGCTTTCCGGCGAAATTGCCCGTTCGCTTTCGGGTATCGGCCGTGTCGCAGTAGAGGGCGAGGTCTACCGCCCGCAGACTTCGAAGGCGGGCTGGACCTACTTCGTGCTACGTGACCGTGCTGCTCAGATGCCGGTCGCGTGCCCCTCACGCAACTCGCGCCGCTGCAGGGCCGTTGCCGGCGAACGCGTCGTCGTTGTCGGGACGCTCGTTTGGGGCAACGATAGGGGCCAGTTGCTCCTGGAGGCCGAAGAGGTGACACCGATCGGCGAAGGGGCCGTTGCCGCGATGATCGCCGAGACGCGTGCGAGGCTGGCCGTCGAGGGCTTGCTCGACCGACCGCGCAGGCCCATACCTCGGCTTCCCAGGGTCATCGGGGTCCTTTGCGGTGCAGACGCTGCCGTGCGAAAGGACATCGAGTCGGTCGTCGCCGCCCGCTTCCCCGGTTATCCCTTGGCGGTCGAAGAGACGACTGTAAGCGGGCCGGGCGCAGCCCTTTCGATCATTGAAGCCCTGCACCGGCTATCGCTTCGGCCAGAGGTGGACGTGGTGGTGCTGGCACGCGGCGGCGGTGATGCCACGGCGCTGCTGCCTTGGAGCGACGAGGAACTATGCCGTGCCGTGGCGGCATGCCCGGTGCCTGTGGCGTCCGCGATCGGTCACGAATCGGACCGGCCCCTCTGCGACGAGGTTGCCGACCAACGCTTCGGCACTCCGTCGATGGCCGCCCATGCAGTCGTCCCGGACCGCCAGGCCCTGGGCGAGGACCTCGTACGGCTCCTGTCGATAGCCTCCCGAAGCGTCCGCAGCCGAGGCGAGCTAGGTCGGGAAAGGCTGAAGCGTGCAGAGGTCGGCGGGGCGCTCGCGGCAGGTCTCGAACGAGCCGGGAGCAGGCTGCGCCACGCGGGGGACCGGCTTTCTCGCGAGCACCCCGGCCACGTTGCCGAAGTTTGCCGCCAAAGGCTCGAAGCCTGTGACTGGCGCCGGCCAGTGCTGGCGTCCTTGGCAACGTGCCAGCGCGACCTGGGCGCACTGCAGCGCCATGCCCGCGCGCTTTCGCCCCAACACGTAGTAGAGCGGGGCTTTGCAATCGTCCGCCGCGTCGACGGCACCGTGGTCCGTGGTCCCGACCAGGTCGCTCCCGGCGAAATCGTCGAGGTCACCGTCGCCCGGGGCGTTATCGCCGCCCGGGTCGAGGCCGCCACAGGCCCTGATCCCAAGAGCGCCAGATGAGCTTCGACCCTAGGTTGTGCGGGGTCGACAAGCCGTTGGAGGGGCTCACATTCGAGGAGCTCCTAGCCGCTTTGGAACTCGTCACGAGCCGGTTGGCCAGCGGTGAGCTCGGTATCGAGGCCGCCGCTGATCTCTACGAACAGGCCGAGATCCTGCACGCCGCTGCCCAGGAACGCCTGGCCGCTGTCGAGGCAAGGATCGCTCGGCTAAGCCGGCCCGAGTGACCCGCTCTCGGCCCAGTCCACAGTGAAGCAGCGGTCCGCCAGCCGCCCTGGCGACCACCGGCGCCACTGCCCGTTCACAGCACGGCGAGTCGCCTCGGTCCAGGCCATGACGTCTTGGTGCCCCGTCCGCCGTACGAGTTGGATGATGCCGCCCTCAAAGACCTTGTAACCCGCCCAGACGCCCGGGTAGTCCTTGGTGGAGCCGACCTCGGTCACCACCAGCCGTCCGTAGTCGTAGCGCCGGTTCCTGTGGCGGTGGCCGCACGTCAGGAAGGTCGCAGGCTGCTCCGGTGCGGCGAGCGCCTCGAGCAACCGGCGGCTCTCGCCGAACGGTAACCCCGGCGGGTACACAGTCGGGAACGGGAACATCTCGGGCGGGTGGTGCAAGCAGACCCAGGCAGGCCCCGGTCCAGCCCGGGCTAGCGCGGCGATCTGCTCGCTCGTTTTCGCCGGGAGCTGGCCGCCGTGGTAGTGGGGGTCGCCGTGGGCCGTGCTCATGAGCACCAACCTCACGCCAGCGAGGTCGCGGGCGCGGGGTTGCCAGGAGACGGCGACGCCCTGGCTACCCAGGATCCCGCGGACATCGACCCCCCATTTGTTGTCGTGGTTGCCGAGGATCACCTCGAGCGGTAACGGGCTCGCGGCCAATACCCGCCCAGCGTCGCGAACTTCTGCCGGGACGGCCTCGCGCGTAAGGTCCCCTTTTACCACCAGCAGTTCTGCGCCCCATTCGGCCGCCTCGGCGATGGCGCCACGCAACGACCTGACTGGGTACGGCTCCACGCCGGGGGAGTTCTCGCGGGGGTCGTGGATCCTCCCGAGCACGCCGAAGTGCTTTTCGCCGATGTGCACGTCGCTCACGGCGGCGAACTTGCACAGCAGCCGGCCACCCGGCGAAGGCAGCGTCGTGACGCGCGCTGCGAGAAAGCTGGGCACCCCGGTGGCGCTGGCGACAACGTCATAGGTGGTTGCCGGCGCCAACCCGTCGACTACGACGGAGCCGGGCCCCGACGGCCACGCTGCGTCGAGGGCCCGCCGGCCCCGGAAGTAGCGGTGCGCCCCGTCGCTCGCGGGACGGCTACTGCCGCCTTCGTCGAGAACGAGCTCGGCGACCGGCGAGGGGGCTGGCCGTACTATCGAGGCACCGATTTGGACCTCCAGAGCTTCCGCTGGGGAAGCTGGCCAGGTCAGTTGAGCGGAGCAATCATCGGTCCCAAAAACGCTGATGGGCCACGCAGAAGACACCCGCTTGCCACCTGATGGTGTCAAGGAGCTCCCGACGCCGCGGCGGCCAGCAGGGAGGCGAGCGGCCCTGCAACGCGTTGGCGGAACGCCACGTTGACCCGGAGCCGTTCGCGCGACTGCGCCACTTTGCGCTCTCCACGTGCGAGGGGGTGCTCGTCCAGCCAGGTGAACGCACGGTTCACCGCGTCGTCCCCCCCTGCGACAAGCGACGGCAGGGAGTCGAGCATCCGATGGATGGTGTTGGGTGGCCACTGTTTCAGCATTTCGTCCCAGTTCTCCTCGATCGCCTCCCAGGCCAGGACGCATCCCTCTCGGCTCGCCAGGATGCCAGCGAGCAAGTAGGGAGCGTCCTGTGACCTCACTTCGTCGGAGAACGCGACGTCGATCGACCGCTTGAGCAGCGCAGGGTCGGTGAAACTCGAGAGGGCATGCAGGTAGCGGACTTCGTCCTGAGGAGTGGCAGCTTTCTTGTACTTGGCGTAAAGCAGCTCCCACTCATTGCTGCCACCCCCAGCCGCCACCACGTGCACAACCGCTGTCGCAAGGTCTGGTGGTAGCGGCGGGCCCCCGGCCTCAGCGTCGGCGAGGAGCCGGCGCGCCTCGCTGCGCACCTCGTCATCGGCCCCGAGGCCCCCGAGCAGCATGACCAAGCGGGCCCGCAAACGGGCCTCGGGCGGCGTGTCTTCGACGCCGTCGGTGCGGGCCCAACCAACCTGTGCGAAGAGCGGGCCTGCGAGGTCCCGGACGAGCTCCTGCACCAACGGGAGCTCGTGTTCGTCGGCTATTAGCTCGAGGAGCCCGAGCCCGCCGGACAGGGCCCACCAAACGTCAGGGTCGTGTTCGAAATGTAGTGCCGACCACAGTTCGAGAGGGTTTTCGAGGGGCGCCAAACCCGCCACGGTCGCAGACCAGGTGTCAGCGGCCAAGCTCAGGCGCTCTCTGTCGTCCAGCTGGCCCAATGCGCCGAGCAGGCCCTGGCGCAGCTCGTCGCTGTAACGGACACGGTAAACCCCCCAGGCACCCTCGTTTACGAGCACCCAGACGGGCTTTTCCTTGAGGTTGACAGTCGTGGAGGCGTCCTGGAGAAGTAGCTGTTCGTGGAAGACCGAGCCGTCGGCAGTCTGGTAACGCAGGCTCACGGGGACAACCCATGTCGCGCCGTCGTCCGAGCCTCCGTCTAGAAGGAAGCGGCGCTGCGACAGCTTTAGGTCCATGCCGCCATGTAGCGGCTCGACCGAGACGACGGGATGGCCCGGCTGGTTCACCCAAGTGCCCATAGTCGCGCGCACCGGCTGGCCGGAGGCCACTTCGAGGGCGTCCCACAAGTCCGTGGTGATTGTGTTCGAGTAGCGGTGCTTGTCGAGGTAGAGGTTGAGGCCGCGGCGGAAGGTCTCGTCACCCAGGTGGCGCTCGATCATACGAAGGACCGACCCGCCCTTGTCGTACGTGATCACGTCGAACATGTCCTCGGCTTCCTCGGGCCTGCCCACCGGGTACTCGATCGCGCGGCTGGAACGAAGGCTGTCGGTTGAAAGCGCGGCCGCCCGGTCGACCCCGAAAGTGGTCCAGATCTTCCAGCGCGGCTCGAAAGCGTCGGTGGTGAGCAGCTCCATGAACGTCGCGAATGCCTCGTTCAACCAGATGCCCTCCCACCAACGCATCGTGACCAGGTCTCCGAACCACATGTGCGCTGTCTCGTGGGCGATCGTCGAGACGACCCGTTGCCGCTCGACCTGCGAGCTTTCTTCGCCAACGAGGAGGGCCGTTTCCCGGTACGTGACCAGGCCGAGGTTTTCCATGGCCCCCGAGGCGAAGTCAGGGACCCCGATGTGGTCGAGCTTGTCTGCGGGGTAGGGCATCCCGAAGTAATTACTGAGAAATGAGAGCGAATGCGCCGCTGCCGCCTCCGCGAGGCCCGTTAGCGCGCCGCGGCCCGGGACGGAAATGATGCGCAGAGGTACGCCGTCCACGTCGAGCGGGCTTGTCAGCTCGAAAGGCCCGATCACCATGGCCACCAGGTAGGTCGACATCTTTATGGTGTCCGCGAACTGCACTCGGCGCTTGCCGCCTGCCACGGGCCCCGAAGAGATCTCGTGCGCGTTGGAGAGCACGGTCAGGTCCTCGTCGGCGATGATCGTGATGCCGAAGGTCGCCTTGAAATCGGGTTCGTCCCAGCACGGGAACGCTCGCCTTGCGTCGGTGGCTTCGAACTGGGTAGCGGCTATCCAGGACTCCTCCCCACCTTCCCCCTTGAACTTGCTGCGGTAAAAGCCGTGCAGGAGGTCGTTGAGCTTCCCGGAAAACCGGAGGTGCAGCGTCCAGTTGCCGGCTTCGATGGGCTCGGAGGGCCGGAGGGAAGCCTGCTCCTCTTCGCGCAGGTAAGAAACGGTTGCGAGGAGGTTTTTGCCTCCGTCCTGGACTAGGCGGGCCTCAGAGATCTCGAGCTCGGTGGCGTTGAGGATGATCTCAGCGGTGATCTCGGTCACCTGCAGCTCGATGGCTGCTTCACCATCGAAGCTGGCCCGGCCGAGGTCGGGCGACAGGACGAGCGAATAGTGCCTAGGCAGCACATTTCTTGGGAGACGGTACGGAGGACGGTCGGTCACTGCGCTACCCTAGGGCTGTCCGGGCGGATACCTCAACCCTTGTTGCTCCTTTAGGAGCCCTCTGGTTCGACGGGCGGGAGGTACTCGAGCTCGAGGTCGGCGAGGCGGACCAAAGTCGAGGCCACCCAAGCCCCCAGCGAGCTCAAAGTCGCCTCCGTCGCCGCACTTACCTGGCGGGTCGCTCCCGAGCGCGAATGGATCGCGTCGCCAGTGCTCGAGCGGGGCCCGCCCCACCCGGGGAACAGGCTCGCCTCTTTGCCATCGCCCTCCCCCTCGCTCGGAGCCGTCAGCCGGTAGCTGCCCTCGTAGCCAACCTCGACGGCTACTTCGGGAGGCCCGATCGTTTCCTCGTAGGCCTCTTCGATGACAGGGGCCGAACGAACGAGATGGTGGTCCCCGATGCCAGCACCCTCCTCTGGCAGCACCGCCAGGACGCTCGACAGAGTCGGCCTCGTCGCGAGTCGCTGCGCCCGGAAGGCCACTTCGATGCCGATCTCGGGTGGCTCTTCGACCTGCTCACCCATGCTGAGGCTGCGCCAGGCGGACTGGCTCCAGGTCTGCCAGTCGAGGCTGATGTCGGCGCTCACCCGGGGAGGGTCCCAGTCGCCAGGCAGGCTCACCGTCGTTTCCCAGACGACGTCACCGGTCAACAGGTCGTAAACAAGATGGTCGTCTTGCCCGGCACGTTCCAAAAGGCTCTGGTCGAGCGCCGCCCTGAGCGCCCCGACCGTATCGAGGAACAAGTGGTCCAACATTCCTGGCAACCTCCCAAAAATACTACATCAGGCCGCTCACCCACACCCGCAGCGCCACCTGCCGGGCCATCGAGCAGGAGCACTAGCCTTTGAGCGTGGAACGCATTGGTTTTGTCGGGCTGCCCAACTCGGGTAAGTCCAGCCTCTTCAACGCTCTGACGGGGGGTTCGGCCCCCGTCGCCAGCCATCC
>Ga0302324_100006266_pt1 | contig 25693 bp, 21 predicted proteins | sample Palsa_T0_1_FD_201949 | JGI IMG/M metagenome (GOLD analysis project Ga0302324, IMG submission 201949) | Peat permafrost microbial communities from Stordalen Mire near Abisko, Sweden - Palsa_T0_1 | ecosystem: Environmental > Terrestrial > Soil > Palsa > Peat permafrost | place: Sweden: Abisko... | reverse complement strand
GCGCGAGTTCCCGCGCGCTGACATTTGACACGCCGATGTGGCGGATCTTGCCCTGCGCCCGCAGGCGTGCAAGCTCTCCGAGCGAGTCTTCGAGCGGCACGCGCGGGTCAAGCGCATGCAGCTGATATAGGTCAATACGTGCGAGCCGCAGACGCTTGAGACTGCCCTCGCATGCGGCGCGCAGATGGGCAGGATGCGCATCACGCCCCCAATTGCCGGGGCCCGCGCGCGTAAGGCCGCCCTTGGTGGCAATCACGAGCCCGGGCGGATACGGATACAAAGCCTCGGCGATGATCTCCTCGCTCGTGCCGGGCCCGTAGGAGTCGGCGGTATCTATGAAGTTCACCCCGAGCTCGAGCGCACGTTGCAGGATCCGGATCGCCGCCGGACGATCCGCCGGCGCGCCCCATACCCCGGGCCCGGTAAGCCGCATTGCGCCGAATCCCAGCCGATGCACCTTAAGATCTGTGCCGATGCTGAGCGATCCTGCGGCTGCGGCCGATGGAGCGGCCGCCGGGTTCGGCTGTGTCATCGCCCGAGCTCCTGCACTGCTAGAATGGTGGTCACCGGCGCACTCGCGCGCCATCTGCGCCTGAGGGCCACATATGTACTATGGTTATAACGGTCTCTTTGGCATTTTGGTTCTGATCGCCGATATCTGGGCGATCGTCAACATTATTCAAAGCGGCGCTGCGACTGACCGCAAGGTACTGTGGACGGTGCTCGTAATCCTGCTGCCCGTATTGGGCTTCATCATCTGGCTCTTTGCGGGCCCGCGCACGAATAGCGTCTGAGCTCCAGCAGCCTCAAAGGGCAGGACGGGCAGCGCTCGCGCGTATCTGGTTGATGGAGCTCGGCAACACCGAACTCTTTAGACGCTGCCACGGCATGTCGAAGCGTTCGGCGCTTGCGAGCAAAAGCGCGTCGGCCGATGGGAACTCCGTGCGCAGCGTATCGACCATGAGCGTCCACTTCGGCAATCCCTTGGGAAACTTGCCGCGCTTGGTGAATACGATGCGGCCCTCGGTCGGCGCATCGCCCGCCACGGCCCGCACCGCGGCGATCCGGTCATAGAGCGCGCCCTGCGGATTCGTGAACGTAAAGCGCTGCGGACCATCCATGACGGTCCACTCCGTCATTTGATCGCCGCCGAAGATGTTACCGCGCACGTCGCGCAGATCGATCACGAGGATGCCGCGCGGGGTCAGCAGGATGAAATCCACGTGGAAGTAGCCGCCCATGCCATCCGGCACCAGCACGTCACGCACGTAGTCCGAGGCCGCCGCGGTCACGGCCGCGACGAGCGCCTTCTGCGCGCGCCGGCGCCGGTACCAGCGCCAGGCCCAGGACAGGCCCCAGCCCAACACAACGGCCGCGGCGACCAGAAACCACGTCGCCGGCGGCAGCCTACTCAATGTTGCCATGGGTTCATTCATAGGTTGAGCGCGGCGCGCAGCCCCTCGAGGTTAGCCGGAATTTCAGTGTAGGCAGTTGGACGCGCGAATAGTCTCATGAGCGATTCCGGAACGCTCACTGCCTCGCCCGTGAGCGGTTCGACGATTTCTCTGAACTTGGCCGCATGCGCAGTCGCCACGATAACCCAAGGCGACGCACGGCGGCGCGGCGCGGGCAGCCGGGCATAGACCTCGGCCGCTACCGCCGTGTGTGGGCACAGGCTCCTGCCCCAATCATGGAAGGCGGCACGGATGCGCCCGCTGATCGCCGTATCGTCGACGCTGTCCGCGCTGACTGCGTGCACAAGCTCGGACATTCCCGGAAAGAGGTTGCGCACGCGCTCCATATTACTTGGATTGCCGACATCCATAGCCGATGCGAGGGTGGCGATGCTCGCTCGTGGCTGCCATTGTCCGCTTTGCAGGTAGTCCGGGACAGTGCGGTTGGCGTTGTGCGCAAGCACGATGTCGCCGATCGGAAGTCCGAGCCTGCGTCCCCAGATACACGCCACTGCATTACCGAGGTTGCCGCTCGGTATGATGAAGGAGGCGCGCTCACCGTGCTCGCTATAGAGCGCGAGACTCGCCGCGGCGTAGTAAATCATCTGCGGCAGGAGCCTGCCCAGATTGATGCTATTGGCCGAGGAAAGATCGAAGCGCGCGCGCAGGTCCGGCGCCTGCAGGGCCTGCTTTACGAGCCGCTGACAGTCATCGAAGCGGCCGCGCACGGCGAACGAGGCGACATTGCCGCCCCAGCAGGTGAGTTGGCGCTCCTGGGTCGGTGACACGAGCCCCTTGGGAAAAAGCACCGTGACCTGCATGCCGGGACGCTCGTGGAAAGCCGCCGCCACCGCGCCGCCGGTGTCGCCGGAGGTTGCCACCAGGAGGTTGAGCGGCCGGCCGCCGCTGCGCGGCAGGCGTGCAAGCGAGGCGGCGAGGAAGCGCGCACCGAAATCCTTGAACGCCGCCGTCGGACCGTGAAAGAGCTCGAGCAGATACAGCCGTGCAGCCGCGTCGAGCGTAACGAGCGGCGCTGCAAAGTTGAAAGCCTCACGGGCGATGGCTGGAAGCTCCCCCTCAAGCGGATCCCCTGCCAGGAACGGCGCAAGCACGCGCGCGGCGAGCGCTGCCAGCTCCAGATCCTGCGATGGCGCGGCCGCCGGCATCGTGGGCCAGCTTGTCGGAACGTAAAGTCCCCCGTCGGGCGCAAGCCCGGCTTGCACGGCGGCGCTGAAACTCACCGCCTCCGCCGCGTCGCGCGTGCTCGCAAAACGCATGGCGTTCAGGCGATGACCCGTGCGCCGGGCGAGTCGACGTCGATCACCCAGGCATCACTGCCGATCGAGAGCCGTTCGAGCGGCGCCTGCATGGCCGCGAGCACGCTCTCGGCGTGCTCCGCCTGGGCCCAGGCAAAGAGCGCCGGTCCCGCCCCGGATATTGAGCAGCCCAGAGCGCCCGCGTCGAGCGCAGCGCGGCGCACGTGCGCAAATCCCGGAATCAGCGCCTGGCGCTGCTTCTCAATCACCACATCCTCGAATGACGCGCGGATCATGTCGAGGTCGTCCGTGTAGCAGCCGGAAATGAACCCGGCAAGATTGGCCGTCTGCCAGACAAAGTCCGACAGCTCCACACTGCCCTTCAGAAGGGCACGTGCCTCGTGGGTCGAGAGGAACATGTGCGGGTGCACAATAATTGCGCGCACGCCCGCGGGGACCGGGATCTGTTTGACTCGCGGATGATCGATGCCGACGGTGAGCACCAGGCCGCCGAAGAGAGAAGCGGCAATATTGTCCACGTGCAACGAGCCGCTCGCGACCTTCTCACCCTGCATCGCAAACTTCAGCAGCTCAAGACGGCTGCAGGGCGCATCCAGGAGCGCATTTGCGGCCACGACCGCGGCGACGGCGGATGCCGCCGAGCCGCCCAGGCCCGAGCCGAGCGCTATGCCCTTGTCGATCTGAATCTCAAAGCCGAAGCCGAGGTGCAAACCTTCCGCGAGCGCGAGCACCGCGCGGCCGGCAGTGTTGCGCGTGGGGTCACGCGGCAGTTCGCCGGCCACGCCGCTCACGCCGCGAATGACGACGCCCGGCGCGGTGCGCCGCTCGGCCGTGACGCGATCCCCGAGGGCGTCGACGGCAAATCCGAGGATATCAAAGCCGATGGCCACATTGCCGACGGAGGCGGGCGCAAAGGCGGTCGCCCGGGCGGTGGCGCCCGCGCTGCGGTTCAAAGTCGCGCCCCGAGGTAAGCCGCCAGGCGCAGCAGGTCGGCGAACACGCCGCCTGCGGTTACGGCCGGGCCCGCGCCCGGCCCCTGCACAATAAGGGGATTGTCGCAGTAGCGGCGCGTAGCAAAGCGTACGACATTGTCGGTCAGAGCAATATTTGCGAACGCATGCTGCGCGTCGAGTTCGGCGACGCCGACGCGTGCCTGGCCGTCGCCGGTGACCTTGCCGACGTAGCGCATCACTTTGCCGCGCGCGTGCGCCGCGGCCAGGCGCGCGCGCATCGCCTCATCGTAACGCGGCAGCTCGCTCATGAACTCATCCGCCGAGGCGCTCTCGAGACCCGCGGGCACCAGGCTCTCGACTTTCACGTCGCTCATTTCCAGCGGCAATCCCATCTCGCGGCCAAGGATGATGAGCTTGCGGGCGACGTCGAGGCCCGAGAGGTCATCGCGCGGATCGGGCTCCGTGTAGCCGCGCTGACGCGCCGTGCGCACAATTTCCGAGAAGGCCGTGCTCCCGTCGTACACGTTGAAGAGATAAGCGAGCGTGCCGGAGAAGATGCCCTCGATGCTCAGCACATCATCGCCCGTCTCGCGCAGATCGCGCAGAGTTTGAATGACGGGCAGCCCCGCACCGACGGTCGCCTCGTAGAGATAGTGTGTGCGGCTCAGCCGGCGCGCCTCGCGCAAGCTCTGATAGAACTCCCAGTCGGCGCTGTTGGCCTTCTTGTTCGGAGTCACGACGTGGATACCGCGTTTGAACCAGTCCGGATAGTGGCGCGCGACCGCCTCGCTCGCGGTGCAGTCAATGAAGACGGTATGCGGCAGGTAATCCGCATGCACGTGCTCGACGAAACGAGCGATATCCGGCGCCAGCGGCTGCTCTTTGAGCGCCGCGCGCCATGCTCCCAGATCGATGCCGGTCGGCGCGAGCGCCATGTGACGCGAGCCGAGAATGCCGCGGATGCGCAGATCGAGATTGAATTCCTGGCGCAGTCGCACACTTTGGGATGCCAGCTGATCAAGAAGCATGCCGCCCACGGCGCCGGGGCCGATGACGCCGATCGAGAGCGTGTGCGGCGACAGATAAAGCCCTGCGTGCACGGCGCGCAGCGCGCGCGTCGCCTGGCGACCTTCGATGACCACGGAAATATTGCGCTCCGAGGCGCCCTGCGCGATCGCCCGCACGTTGACGCCGGCGGTGCCGAGGGCATTGAAGACCTTGGCGGCGATGCCTGGACGGCCGGCCATGCCGTCGCCGACCACCGCGAGGATCGCAAGCTCCAGATCCATGTCGATGCTTTGGATCTGGCCTTCCTGCAGCTCGCGCTCGAAGGCCGCGCGCAGCACCGTGGCCGCGCGCGCGGCCTGCTCCTGCGGGATCGCGCAACAGATCGAATGCTCGGAGCTTCCCTGCGAGATGAGAATGACCGAGATGCCTTCCTCGCGCAGTGCCCCGAAGAGCCGGTGTGCGGTGCCCGGCACTCCGATCATGCCGGCACCTTCGAGATTGACGAGCGCCATGTGCTCGATGCTGGTAATGCCCTTCACCGGCAAGAGCGACTGCGGCTGCGCGCAGATGAGAGTTCCCTGTTTTTCCGGCGCGAAGGTATTGCGGATCCAAATTGGAATGGCGCCGCCGACGGCGGGCGCCATGGTCTGCGGGTGAATGACCTTGGCGCCGAAATACGCCAACTCCATCGCCTCGTTGTAGGAGAGCGAATCAATGACGGTTGCATCGGGCACGCGGCGCGGATCGGCCGACAGAACGCCATCGACGTCCGTCCAGATATGGATCTCGCGCGCATCCAGGAGCGCGCCAAAAATGGAGGCGGAGAAATCGCTGCCATTGCGCCCGAGCGTGGTCTGCACACCGCGCGCCTTGCTTGCGATGAAGCCGGTGATGATGAGCGTGCCGGTGAAGCCGGGCGCAACGACCTCAGCCATGTTCGCGTGCGAGTGCGACCACTGCACTGCCGGCCCGAGCGACTCCCACTCGACCAACACCACGCGCCGTGCGTCGACCCACTGCACGCCACCCGCGCGCAGCGCGCGCTCCTCGAAGTATCTGTAGAAGAGCTGCGTCGACCAGATCTCCCCGTAGCCCGCGATGAGATCGCTCACCTCGCGCGCGGCGCTGCGGGTGAGTTTCACGGTGCGCAGGATCCCCTCAACATCCTGGCAATCGCGGTCGAAGCCTGCGAGGTAGGCGCGCGCGGATGTCGTCGCGAGCAGCTGGTCGGCAATCTGCGCGTGCCGTTCCCGCAGCCGTGCTAGCTCGCCAGCAAAGGCGTCATCCTGCTGCTCGGCGAGGCTGATGAGGCCAAGGAGCGCATCCGTAACGCCCCGACAAGCGGACAGCACCACTGCCAGCGGGCCCGGCGACAGGGATTCAAGAAGAGTGGCGACGCGCGTGAAGCAATCCGCATCCGCGACGCTCGATCCTCCGAACTTGTGGACGATCCAACGATCCGAGCTGGCCATCGAATAGAGGTTTTACCGAAGAAAGGCGCTGCGACTGTACTGACGCGCCCGGGCGCACGCAACCCGACGCGCCGCCTCAATCCGCGGCGCTGACCTTGAGAAGCGCGTCCCCGTCGCGCACACGCTGTCCGGCGCGCGCGCGCAGCTCGGTGACGACGCCGGCGGCGGCGGCGCTCAGCGTGTGCTCCATCTTCATCGCTTCCATGACGACGAGCGCCTGGCCGCGCGTCACCCGCTCGCGCTCGGCAACCCGCACCGCCAGAATCACGCCCGGCATGGGCGCGCGTACCGTCCCGTCGGCCGCGGCCGCAAGCGCATCGGCGACCGCGCTCACGCGCTCGAACCGGTGCCACTCGGCGTCGAGCCAGACCGCGACGCGCGCGCCGTCAATGCGTGCCGACCACTGGACGAGCCTGTCAGCCACGCGCGCCCGCGCATCGAGGTGTCCAGCGCCGCGCGCCATCACTGCGAAATCCTCGACACCGATTGGCGTTCCATCGAGTTCGATCTGCCAGCGCTGCCCATGCCGCGTGGCGCGCAGGACGTGGGCCGCTGCCCCTGGCGCCTGCAGGCGAATGAGTCCGTACCCCGCCCCGTTCAACGCCCAGGAATCCCCGCAGGTCCATGGCGAGCGCGGTGGCTGCGCGGGCGGTGCGAGGAGCGCAAGCGCGGCGAGCACTGCGGCGCGGCGCGCCTGCACGGCGCTGTCTGGCAGCAGCGAGTCGCCGCGCTCATCGATCAGGCGCGTGAAGAGGCGCCCCGCGCGCACCTCCGGATCCGCCGCGAGCGCGAGGAGTGCCGGCAGGTTGGTCGTCACGCCATCAATGCGGCACGCGGCAAGTGCGCGCTCGAGCGCGGCCAACGCGGCGTCGCGGTCGTGTGCGCCAACAATGAGCTTGGCGAGAAGCGCATCGTAGTGGGTACCGACGCTGTCACCGGGCGCAACCCCGGCATCGATGCGCAGGTGCGCACCCGGCGCCGGCCAGATGAGTGCGCTCAATTTGCCGCTCGTCGGCAGAAAGCCGCGGCGCGGATCCTCCGCATATACCCGCGCCTCGAACGCATGTCCGCTGGCACGTACCTCGTCTTGGGTCCACGGCAGCGACTCGCCGCTGGCAATGCGCAATTGCCACTCGACGAGGTCGATGCCGAGAATCATCTCCGTGACCGGGTGTTCCACCTGCAGACGCGTATTCATCTCCAGAAAGAAGCATTCCTCGCCGTCGACCACGAACTCCATCGTGCCCGCATTCTCATAGCCGACGGCGCGCGCGCCGGCCACCGCATAGGAGTGCAGCCGCGCGCGCAAGGCCTGCGAAATACCAGGCGCCGGGGCTTCTTCGATGACTTTTTGATGGCGACGCTGCAGCGAGCAGTCGCGCTCGAGGAGATGCAGGCAATGGCCGTGAGCGTCGGCGATGACCTGAACTTCGACGTGGCGTGCGCGCTCGATGAATCTCTCGAGCATCACCCGCGCATCGCCGAAGGCGCGCTCCGCCTCGCCGCGCGCCGCGGCGAGCGCCGCCGGCAGCTCCGCCGCGTGGCGCACGATGCGCATGCCCTTGCCGCCGCCGCCCGCCACCGCCTTGATGAGGAGCGGAAATCCCACGGCCTGCGCCTCCTGCGCGAGCCGCGCCTCCGCCTGCTCTATCCCAAAGTAGCCCGGGACAACCGGCACGCCTGCGACCTGCATCAGTTTCTTCGCCTCATCCTTCATGCCCATCACGCGGATGGCAGTTGCAGACGGGCCGACGAAGATGATGCCGGCCGCGGTGCAGGCTTCTGCGAACTCGGCGCTCTCGGCGAGAAACCCGTAGCCCGGATGCAGCGCCTCGGCAGAGAAAGCCTGTGCCGCCTGGATCAGGGCCGCAATATTGAGGTAGCTTGCGGCAGCGTCGGCGGGACCGATGCGCACGGCTGCGTCGGCGAGGCGCGTATGCAGCGCGTGTGCATCGGCGTCGGAGTAGACCGCGATGACGCGCATGCCGAGCCGCTGCGCCGTGCGGGTGATGCGGCAGGCGATCTCGCCGCGGTTGGCGATCAGTAGCGACTTGAACATGGGCCGCCGCTGCGCGCTCAGAGCTCTTCCTGAAAGAGCTCGCGTCCGATCAGCATGCGGCGGATTTCGTTGGTGCCGGCGCCGATTTCATAGAGCTTGGCATCGCGCAGCAGCCGCCCGGCGGGATAGTCGTTGATGTAGCCGTTGCCACCCAAGGCCTGGATGGTGTCGAGCGCACAGCGGGTCGCATTTTCGCTGGCGAAGAGAATGCAGCCGGCGGCATCAAAGCGCGTCGTGCGGCCGGCATCGCAGGAGCGCGCGACGCTGTAAACGTAGGCACGCGAGGCATTGAGCGCGGTGTAGAGATCCGCAAGCTTCGACTGGATCAGCTGGAAGCTGCCGATCGGCACTCCGAACTGCTTCCTCTCGCGCACGTAGGGCAGTACCACATCCAAACACGCCTGCATGATGCCAAGAGGTCCCCCGGCGAGCACGACCCGCTCGTAGTCAAGTCCACTCATCAGCACCTGCACGCCGCGACCTGCCTGATGCAGCACGTTTTCGAGCGGCACGCGGCACTCATCGAACACGAGCTCACAGGTATCCGAGCCGCGCATCCCGAGCTTGTCGAGCTTCTGCGCCGTGCTGAAGCCCGCGAAGCCCTTCTCCACGAGGAATGCCGTGATCCCCGGCGTGCCCGACTGCGCGTCACTCTTCGCATAGACGATGATGAGATCCGCCGACGGCCCGTTGGTGATCCACATCTTGCGGCCGTCGAGAAGGTAATGATCGCCGCACAAGGATGCGGCGAGACGCATGCCCACGACGTCGGAGCCCGCCTCCGGCTCGCTCATCGCAAGTGCCCCAACGTGCTCGCCGCTCAAGAGGCGCGGCAGGTAGCGGCTCTTCTGCTCCGCCGTGCCCCAGCGGCGCAGCTGATTCACGCACAGATTGGAGTGCGCGCCGTACGACAGTCCCACGGAGGCACTCGCGCGGCTGATCTCCTCCATCGCGACGACGTGCTCAAGGTAGCCCAAGCCACTGCCGCCAAACTCCGGCTCGACGGTGATGCCGAGGAGACCGAGCGCACCGAGCTCCGGCCACAGGTCGCGCGGAAAGACATTCGAGGTGTCGATCTCGGCGGCGCGCGGGGCGATGAGCTCGGATGAGAACTCGCGCACGGTCTTGCGCAGAAGATCGACGCTCTCTCCCAGCTGGAAATCAAATTCAATCAAGCTTTCTGACTCCTGTCATTGGGATGCCGAAAGTTGTCGGATTCGTCCTCGTCAGTGCGCGGCGCGAGACAGGCGAAGTCCTTCTCGACGATGATGCGCAGATCGACCGCAGCCTCACGCTGCACGGCGTCGAGCGTGACGAGCTCGCTGTCGCACCATTCGCGGGCGGTTGCGTCGGGCACCTGGATCTCAATAACGCCGTCAGCGAATGTCGCGCCGATCGCGGCCGCGGCCGGCGCGCGCTGCAGCCGATAGATGAGCGCGCCGTGTGCGCCGAAGTGCACGCGCTCCTCGACGCGGCCGGTTTGCGCGAGCTGCTGCACCTCCCCGCGCGTCAGACGCAGGCGCAGCGAATCGCCCTTCATTCTGAGCTTCACGGCGCACCGTGCGCATGCGCCGCGCGCTCAAGGATGCGCTGTGCCCGGATGAGATGGGGCCGGTCGAGCATCTGGCCATCGAGACTGAGCACGCCAGCCTCCGGCGCCGCGGCGAACGCGGCGATGACCGCCTGCGCACGCGCAATATCCTCAGGGCGTGGGCTGAAGGCGGCATTGATCGGCCCGACCTGCGCGGGTTGGATGGCAAGCTTGCCCATGAAGCCGTCACGGCAGGCGCGCGCCGCCTCGCGGATGACGGCCTCGTCGCTGCGCAGATCGACGCACACCCCGTCGAATGCCGGAATCCCGGCCGCGCCGGCCGCGAGCAGGCACATCGAGCGCACGAGCTCAAAGGTAAAGGTCAACGCGCCATCTGCGGTGCGTGCGTGCGCACCGAGCGCGGCGGACAGATCTTCCGCGCCCCAAGTCAAGCCTGCGATGCGTGCATTCGCCGTGCTCGCATAATCGCGCAACGCAAACAGCGACTGCGCGGTCTCCGTCGCGATGATCAAGAGCTGCGTCGCACCTTGAGCGCGGTTGTGCTCGCTCTCGAGGAGCGCGAGGAGCCGCGCGACCTCGAGCGCCTCACTCGCGCGCGACACTTTGGGCAGCACGATGCCATCCGGAGCGCCCGCCATCACCGCCGCAAGATCAGCGGACAGCTCGCCGCTTGCGAGTGCATTGACGCGCACCCACAGCTGCTGAGCGGCACGCTCCGGATGGGCGGCGAGAAACTCGCGCACCCGCGAGCGCGCCTGTGGCAAGAGCTCCGGGGTGACCGAGTCCTCAAGATCGAGGATCAGGGCGTCCGCGGCGCTCGCCGCCGCCTTCTCCTGCTTCCTGGCGCTGTCTCCCGGGACAAAGAGCCAGGATCTGATGGATGCAACCGAGCTCATGCCGGCTTCTTCAGCATGAGCGCCGCGCGGCGGCAGGATGCGACCTCCTCGCCGCGCTGATTGAAGGCGCGCTGCTCGAAGGTGACGATGCCCGAGTCCGCCCGCGAGCGGCTCTCGCGCTTGGCGAGCACCACGGTTTCCGCCCGCAAAGTGTCGCCCACGCGCACCGGCCGCGGAAACTTGACCTCCTCCCAGCCAAGGTTTCCCAGGGTTGTGCCGTAGGTCGTGTCATACACCGAGAGGCCCACGAGGAGCCCCAGGGTAAAGACGCTGTTCACGATGCGCTCGCCGAACTCGGTGGCCTTCGCATACTCGGCATCCAGGTGCAGCGCGGCCGGGTTCATGGTGAGCGCGCTGAACAGGAGGTTGTCGGTCTCCGTGACGGTACGCCGCACGGCGTGCTCGAATTTCTGCCCGACCTCGAATTGCTCGAAATATAGTCCCGACATGCGCAGCATCGCTCCTCGGGGAGCTAGTCTAGCAGCGCTCGCACTGCGGCATCCGGCTCATAACCGCAGGCGCCGGCCCCCCAAACCAACGGGTATTTACTGCAGGCACCGGGGCACCCTTATATTCGGCACCCATGTACCGCTATGACGACATCGATGAAACCCTGGTCGCTGAGCGCGTGACCGAGTTTCGCGAGCAGACGCGCCGCTTTCTCGCCGGCGAGCTCTCGGAGGAGGAGTTCCGGCCGCTGCGGCTGCGCAACGGCCTCTACATCCAGCGCCACGCGCCCATGCTGCGCATTGCCATCCCTTACGGGCTCTTGAGCGCGGCGCAGCTGCGCAAGCTTGGCGACATTGCGCACCGATATGATCGTGACTATGGCCACTTCACCACCCGGCAGAATCTGCAGCTGAACTGGCCGGCGCTCGCAAGCGTTCCGGATATCCTGGCGGAGCTTGCCACGGTGCAGATGCATGCCATTCAGACGAGCGGCAACTGCGTGCGCAATGTGACTGCGGATCACCTTGCGGGCGTCGCTCCCGACGAACTCGATGATCCGCGTCCGTACTGCGAAATCATCCGTCAGTGGGCGAGCGTGCATCCGGAATTCACCTACCTGCCGCGCAAGTTCAAGATCGCCGTCACGGGCTCGCCTGCCGATCGCGCCGCCTCCGAGGTGCACGACGTGGGGCTGCACATGCGGCGCAATGCGCTCGGTGAGATCGGCTTCGAAGTCCTTGTGGGCGGCGGCCTCGGCCGCGCGCCGGTCATCGGACAGGTCATTCGCGACTTTCTGCCGCTCGCGGACCTTCTTTCCTACCTCGAGGCGATTCTGCGCGTCTACAACCGCTATGGTCGGCGCGACAACATCCACAAGGCTCGGATCAAGGTCCTGGTCAAATCATTGGGGGTGTTGCAGTTTCGCGCTGAAGTGGAGACGGAATGGCAGAGTTCGCGCGCGGACGCGCCGCACCTGCCGCAGGCCGAAGTCGAGCGCGTGCGTGCCTGCTTCAGGCCGCCGCCGTACGCGTGCCTCGCCAACATCGATGTCACGGCGAATCGTGAGCCTGAGTTTCGCGCCTGGTACCGCTACAACACCCGGCCGCATCGTGTGCCGGGCTATCGCGCCGTCGTCGTATCTTTGAAGGCGCACGGACGGCCGCCCGGCGACATGACTTCGGCGCAGATGGCAGCGCTCGCGAGCCTTGCCGAAGAAGTGAGCTTCGGCCTCATTCGCGTGGCGCACGATCAGAATCTCGTGCTCGCGGATGTGCGCCAGCAGGATCTGTATGCGACGTGGCTGGCGCTGTCCCGCCAGGATCTTGCAACCGCCAACATTGGCATGCTCACCGACATAATCGCCTGTCCCGGCCTTGATTTCTGCGGTCTCGCCAACGCCGGAACCATCAGCGTGGCCCGCGACATCCAGCAGCGTTTTGATGATCTCGACTATCTCTACGATCTGGGGGAAATCGAAATCAAGATGTCCGGGTGCATGAACGCCTGCGGTCATCACCACGTGGGACATATCGGCATTCTGGGCGTGGAGAAGCATGGCGAGGAGTGGTATCAGATCACCCTCGGCGGCTCGGTCAACGGCTTTACTGCCCTCGGAGAGGTGATTGGCCCCTCGGTGCGGCAGCACGCCGTGCCGGAAACCATCGAGCGCATCATCGAGGTCTACCGCGAACGGCGCGCTGAAGGCGAGCGCCTCATCGACACCTATCGCCGCATCGGTATGGTGCCGTTCAAGGAGCGTGTCTATGCGTCGCGTGCTCAGGCGGCGTGAGATCATCGCCGACGTCTGGCGGCACTTCGAGGAAGAGCCGCCGACCGCAGGCGATGCACGCAACCTGATCATTCCTCTTCTGGAGCTGCGCGCCGACCCGCAGACCTGGTCGGCATACCCGGGACCGCTTGGCGTTCGGATCGCGCCTGCGGACAAGGTCGAAGATCTGGCGGCGGACCTTCCGCGCCTCGCGCTCATCGCGGTCGAGTTTCCCTCACCCACCGAGGGACGTGGCTACACGCAGGGGCGGCTGCTGCGCGGCCGCTTGGGTTTCGCGGGGGAGCTACGCGCCGTGGGCGCGGCGGTCAAGCGCGATCTCATCTTCGCACTCGTGCGCTGCGGCTTTGATGCCTTCGAGGTTGCGCCGGGCGAGGATCTGATGGCCTGCGCTCACGCGTACAGCCGCTACACGGTTGCCTATCAGCCCGGCGCGCCGGGCTCACTGAGTCTGCGGCAGCGCTTCTCAGCCTGAGGCCGCCTAGCGCTGCGGCAGCTCGATGTCGGCAAAGAGTTCGGCCACCTCAGGCGCGGAATCGAGCCGATGGGCGCGCTCGATGAGCCGCCGATCCAAGTGCGGCGCCAGGAGCTGCGCAAATTCATACATGTATTTGCGCAACAGCGTACCGCGCCGGAATCCGATCCACGTGGTATGCGGGTGGAAGAGATGTGCGGCGTCGAGCGCCACGAGATCCGCATCCTCGGAACCTACCAACGCCATGCTCGCAACGATGCCCACGCCCAAACCGAGGCGCACGTAGGTCTTGATGACATCCGCATCGCGAGCCGTAATCGCAACATTGGGCGTAAGGCCGCTCTTGGCGAACGCCTCGTGCAGCGATGACGGGCCGGCAAAGCTGAAGGTATAGGTGACCAGCGGATAATTCGCGAGTGCGCGCAGCGTCAGCCGGCCGGCGGCCGCGAGCGGATGAGACCGCGGCACGATGACGGTGCGCTGCCAGCGGTAGCAGGGCAAGATCGTAAGATCGGTGAAGAGCTGCTCTGAGCCCGTGGCGATCGCACAGTCGATGCGATCCTGCGCCACCATTTCGGCGATCTGCTCGGATGTGCCCTGGTGCAGGTTCAGGCGCACCTGCGGGTAGCTGCCGCGAAATTCGCGAATGACGTCCGGGAGCACATAGCGCGCCTGCGTGTGGGTGGTGCCGATCGAGAGGCTGCCACGCCCCTCGTCGCGCAATTCCGTAGACAGATCGCGGATGCTCTGGGCTTCCTGCAGGATCCGCAGTGCGCGGTCGATGACCTGCTGGCCCGCCGGGGTGATGCGCGTGAGGTTACGGCCCTCGCGGACGAAGATCTGAAAACCGAGTTCATCCTCAAGAAGCTTGATCTGCTTGCTGACGCCCGGCTGCGAGGTGTGCAGCTTCTGAGCGGCCGCCGTGATGTTCAGTCCGCTCTGCGCGATCGCCGCAAGGTAACGCAATTGGTGCAATTTCATCGAGTTTTCAATCCAAAGCCATGTGCCTTGCGGCAGGCGAAGCCTAGCGCAAACCCGAAAAGATTTTGTAACTCGCCCATAACCGGCGCATACCCGCTAAGAAGCAATGATTCGTTCCGGGAATAACCGCGGCTGGCTATATTTCCATGCCATGGGAGAGCTACTCACGTTGGATCTGGAGCACAAGGTTACGCGAGTTCGCCAGTTTCTCGCCGCGTCGGTGCGCACGCACGGGCGCGTCATTTACGCCAACAGTTTGGGACCCGAGGCCATGGTGCTCACCGACATCATCGCCTCGCATCTGCCCGAGATCGAGATCTTCAGCATCGACACCGGACGGCTGCCCGAGCAGACGCACGAGCTGCTCGCGCGCCTGGAGGAGCGTTACGGGCCGCGCATTCGGCTGGTGTACCCGGATGCGCAGGCGCTGCAGAGCCTGACCGCCGCAGTGGGCGTAAACGGCTTTCGGAAGAACTTGGCCGCGCGCTTATCCTGCTGCGAGGTGCGCAAAATCGAGCCCTTCAAGCGCGCGATTGCCGGTTTCAGCGCCTGGATCACAGGCGTACGCCGCGAGCACTCCGCTACGCGCGCGCAGGGGCTCACCGAAGAGTGGGATGCACAATACGGACTCTACAAATTGAGCCCGCTCCTCGAGTGGACCCAAGAGCAGACCTGGCAGTACATCCGCGCCCGCAGGCTTCCCTATAACGCGCTGCACGATGCGCAGTATCCGAGCATCGGCTGCGCGCCGTGCACGCGCGCGATTCAGCCGGGCGAGCATCAGCGCGCGGGCCGCTGGTGGTGGGAGGAGTCCGCGTCGCGCGAATGCGGGCTGCATCCGCGCGTGCGTCACGCCGCGGTCGCGGTCGTCTAAAGAGATCTCATCGAGGTCCGTATGGATTATCTGCCTATATTCATCGTGGTGAAGGACGCCCCCGCGGTCGTCGTCGGCGGCGGCCAGGTCGCTCTGCGCAAGGTCGAATGGCTGCTCGCCGCGCATGCACGCGTCACAGTCGTAGCCCCTGCCCTCGCGGCAGGACTTGCAGAACTCGTCGCCCGCGGCGCCGTGCAGCACATCGCCGCGAGTTTCGCACCCGAGCAGTTGCATGATGCGGCGCTCGCGATTGCGGCGACAGACGCAGGCGAAGTCAATGCCGCAGTGGCGCACGCTGCACGCGCCGCGCGCGTGCCAGTCAACGTCGTCGACACTCCGGAACTTTCGAGCTTCATCTTTCCTGCCATCATCGACCGCTCGCCGGTCATCGTGGCCGTGGGCTCCGGCGGACGCTCGCCGGTCCTCGCGCGGCGCGTGCGTGCCCAGATCGAGGCGCTGCTACCGGCGAATCTTGGTGCGCTGGCGCGCTTCATGGGAGAGCGGCGCGCTGCCGTGAAGCTCGCCCTCGCGCCCGGCGGCCGCCGCCCGTTCTGGGAGCGCATTATTGGCGGCGCGGTGGGCTCGCAGGTGCTCGCCGGCAACGAGACGCGCGCGCACGAAGCCTTTGCCGCCGAGCTCTCCGGCTCCGGCAACCGCGCCCCGGTGGGCGAGGTCTATCTGATCGGCGCCGGTCCCGGGGATCCGGATCTGCTCACGCTGCGCGCGCTGCAGCTCTTGCAGCAGGCCGACGTCGTCCTCTACGACCGGCTGGTATCGGATGCCGTGTTGGGACTTGCGCGTCGCGATGCGAAGCGCATTTTTGTGGGCAAGGAGGCGGGTGACCCGCAAAACGCCCAGGCGCGCATTCATGAGCTCCTGCTGCATTACGCGCGCGCGGGCCTGCGGGTCGCCCGGTTGAAAGGCGGCGATCCCTTCATATTTGGCCGCGGCGGGGAGGAAATCGAAGTGCTCGCCGCGAATGGCATCGCCTATGTGATCGTGCCGGGCATCACCGCAGCACTCGGCGCCGCGGCGAGCGCCGGTGTGCCGCTCACGCATCGGCGGCTTGCGCAAAGTGTCACGTTCGCTGCCGGGCACGCGCTCGATGACGAGTCGCTCGACTGGGATTCGCTCGCGCGGCCCAATCACACGGTGGTCTTCTATATGGGCGTCGCACATCTGTCGCGGATCATCGCGCGATTGCGTGCTGCGGGTGCTGCTGCGGATCATCCGGCCGCGATCATCGAACGCGCGACGCTGCCAGGTGAGCGCGTGGTGAGCGGTACGCTTGCGAACCTCGAGGCGCTGGCAGGCGCGGCTGCGATTGCCGCGCCGGCTCTGCTCATCGTGGGCAAGGTCGCCGCCTTCGCGCGCGCTCGGCAGCGCCCTGCCGAGCCGGCAGAGCTTACGAGTGCGGCACCGCAGGAAGTCCCCGCTTGATGCACGGCTGCCACCCGGGGGTGCGCAACGGTTTTTCCGGAGCGGTCGGTGCGACGCCGCTCCTGCGCCTGCGGGCGATGAGCGAGGAGACCGGCTGCGAAATCCTCGGCAAGGCCGAGTTCATGAATCCCGGCGGCTCAGTCAAGGATCGCGCGGCGCTTGCCATTGTGAGCGCGGCCGAGAAGCGCGGCGAGCTGCAAGCCGGCGGCACCGTGGTCGAGGGCACCGCCGGCAACACCGGCATCGGCCTTGCCCACGTGTGCAATGAGCGCGGCTATCGATGCGTCATCGTCATGCCGGACAATCAGTCGCCGGCGAAGTACGAGCTCTTGGCAATGCTGGGCGCGCAGGTGCATCGCGTTCCGGCGGTGCCCTACAGCAATCCCAATCAGTATCAGAAGGTGGCATCACGGCTCGCCGCCTCACTGCCGGGCGCTATCTGGTCCAATCAATTCGACAACCTTGCGAATCGCGAGATCCATCTCGCCACCACCGGGCCTGAAATCTGGGAGCAGTCGGGCGGGCGCGTGGATGCGTTCGTGGCAGCGAGCGGCACCGGCGGAACCTTCTCCGGCGTGTCGGAATACCTGCACACGCGGCGACACGAGATCCGCTGCGTGCTGGCGGATCCGCCGGGCAGCAGCCTCTATGAATACGTACGCCATGGCGCATTGAAGGCCACCGGCTCAGGCTCGATCACCGAAGGCATCGGCATTGCGCGCATCACGGCAAACCTGGCGCTCGCGCGCATTGACGATGCCGTCCATGTTGAGGATGCGGAGACCGTGCGCTTCGTGTACCGATTATTGAACGAAGAGGGCCTGTTCCTCGGCAGTACGAGCGGCATCAATGTCGCCGCGGCGGTGCGCGTGGCGCGCGAGCTCGGGCCCGGACACACCGTCGTTACCGTCCTCTGTGACGGCGGTGCGAATTATCAATCGCGGTTATTCAACCGCGAATGGCTCGAGGAGAAGGGCCTTGCGGCATCCGCATCCGCATCGGCACCGTGCAACGCGCCGCTTACCCTGGGGAACGTCCTTGTCGGCTGAACGCGCCAAAATTGTCACCGACGCCGACATCGTCGGCGCAGGCCGCATTGAGCTCTTCCAGGCTTTTGGACCGGGATTCCGTGAGCTGCGCGTGGAGCGCATCGATTCGCTGCCGAAAAAGACCGCCGCCGGGGCGAGCTCTTGCACACGCACCGCATGATGATCGCGGGCGAATTCGGCTGGTTTTTCGCCGTGGGACTGGCCGCGCAGCTCGTCGATCGCGCGCTCGGCACGCGCCAGGCCGTGTCCGCCAGCGCCTTTCTCGCGACTTTGACGCTGAATGTCGTTCTTTGGCTGCAGCTCGGACGGTTGTGGTACGAGGCGCCTGCCGCACTCCTCTTGGGCGCGCTCGCAGGCGCGCCGCTTGCCGTGTGGGTCACGCGGCATCTGCCGCGGCGCGCTGCCGTGATTGGCATAGCCTTGGGCGCACTCGCCTTGGCGACGGTGGGACTGCGGTACAGCTTGACCTGACCGCGGCGCTGCCCTGAGCATCGCCACGCACGCCGCGTCCCTTGTCCCGCGGTGAAGGTCGAGCCCTGATGTCCGAGTTCTTTGGCAGCGCCGAACTTGACGCCCTGCGCTTGAGTTTGGAGGTTGCCACGCGCAGCGTGCTGTGCAGTCTGCCGGCGGCGATCCTCGTCGCCTGGCTGCTGACGCGCGCGCGCTTTCACGGCCGCGTGCTGTTCGACGCCTTCGTGCACCTGCCGCTCGTGCTGCCGCCCGTGGCCGTGGGCTACGTGCTCCTCGTGCTCTTCGGCACCCGCGGACCTTTCGGCCACTGGCTCTATGAGCACTTCGCAGTAGAGCTCGCCTTCAGCACCAATGGCGCGGCGCTCGCAACCGCCGTCATGACTTTTCCTCTCATGGTCCGCGCGATAAGGATCTCCCTCGACAATGTTGATTGCGGGCTCGAAGCCGCGGCACGCACTTTGGGAGCGGGCGCGCTCGATCGTTTCGTGAGCATCACACTGCCACTGATGCTGCCGGGGATACTCGCAGGGGCCGTCATGGCGTTTGCCGCGGGCCTTGGAGAGTTCGGCGCCGTCATCACATTCGTCGCCAATATTCCGGGGCGCACCCGCACCTTATCGCTCGCGCTCTATACCGCGATCCAATCGCCATCGGGCGATGCTCTTGCCGTACGTTTGGCGATCATCTCCTTCGCACTGGGGTTCGCGGGCCTCTTGATCGCCGAATGGCTTGCGCGGCGCGTACGCCGCTGGCTCGGGCGCTGATGCTCGCCGTCAGCATCGCCAAGCGCCGCGGCGCCTTCGATCTTGCTGTCGCGTTCCGGGCACCGACGCCGGGGATTATCGCGCTCTTTGGCCGCTCGGGATCGGGGAAGACAACCGTGGTTGAGATCCTGGCAGGTCTACTCGAGCCTGATTCCGGGGACCTGCGACTCGAGGACCTCGTGCTCTTTGACACTGCGACGGGGTACTCGCTGCCTGCCGAGCGGCGCCGCATCGGCTACGTGTTTCAGGACGCGCGCCTCTTTCCGCACCTTAGCGTGCGCGGCAACCTGCGCTACGGGCAGAAGCGCGCGGCGTCGGCCCCGCACATCATCAGCTTCGATGAAGTCACGGAACTCCTGGGCCTCGCCCCGCTCCTCGCCCGCCGCCCCTATACCTTGTCGGGCGGCGAACGGCAGCGCGTGGCATTGGGGCGCGCGCTGCTATCGCAACCGCGGCTCCTGCTTCTGGATGAACCGCTCGCCTCGCTCGATGCGGCGCGCCGCGCCGAGGTGCTGCCGTACCTTGAGGCGCTGCGCGACCGGCTGTCCATTCCGATGGTCTACGTGAGTCATCAGTTCGAGGAGGTTCTGCGCCTTGCAGATCACGTCGTACTGCTCGAGGCCGGTCGCGTGGTGGCCGCAGGCACCATTCATGAGATGAGCCTGCGCCCGGAGCTCGGCGCCATCGTCGGAGCGGATGCCGTTGGCGCGGTGCTCGAGGGAGTAATCAGCGAAGCAGACGCGGCCCGCGGGCTTGCGCGGCTCAATTTTGGCGGTGGCACGCTGCTCGTCGCCGCAAGGCACGCCCGCGTCGGCGCGCGCGCTCGTGTGCAGCTCTTCGCAAGCGACCTCATCCTCGCGACGCAGCCGGCGCAGGGCTTGAGCGTGCGCAATTCTCTGGCGGGCGTGGTACGCGGCATTCGCGAGGATGAGAACGAGGCGCAGCTCGTGAGCGTGGACATTGGCGGTGCGAGTGTGCTTGCGCGCGTCACGCGCGATGCGCTCGAGTCGCTCGGCCTGCACCCCGGATCTGCCGTTTGGGTGCTGGTCAAAGCCGTCTCGATGCGCGGCCACACGTTCTAAAGCGGCCAGGACTCCAGGCGCGCAACAAAAGCCTGCAGGAAGCGATTGGCGCCCTGCCCATCGAGCACACGGTGATCGATGGTGAGCGTCACGTAGCATTTCGGGCGCACCACGATGCGCTCAACTCCCGCCTCCTCGATCACCGCGGCGCGTTTTTCCAGCTTGCCGACGCCGAGAATCGCCGATTGCGGCTGATGGATCACTATGGGCGCCGCAAGCAGGCTGCCGCTCGTACCGTGATTCGAGAGCGTGAACGTGCCCCCTCGCAGATCGGCGGGCGTGAGTTCCCGCGCGCGCGCGCGCGCGACGAGATCATTGAGGCCGCGCGCGATGTCAAACAGGTCGCGCGACTCCACTGCACGCAGCACCGGAACGATGAGGCCGCCGCCCTCGATCGCTGCGGCCACGCCAATATTGATGGTCTCGTAGATCTCGAGCGCGTCCTCGCTCCAGCGGCTGTTCGCCTCCGGTACCGCGCGTATGGCATCGACGCTCGCCGCGACGAAGTAGGCGCTCAAGGTAAGCGCGGCACCGCGCTCCTCGAAATCCGCTCGGTTCCTCGCGCGATGGGCATTGACCGCGCTCATATCGACTTCAAACACGCTCGTCACATGCGGTGCGGTGTGCAGCAGGCTCTGCACCATGTGCTCGGCGATGAGCTTGCGCATGTGCGAGTGCGGCACGCGGCGCGACGGCAGTGCATCCGGTTTAGCATCCGCCGCAGGGGCAGCCTCGCGCTGCCGCGCGTGGGCGGCCTTCAAAACGTCCTCCGCGGTGATCCTCCCGGCCTGCCCCGATCCGGCAACGGCCTCGGGCGCGAGCCCGTGCTCGGCCATCAGGCGGCGTACGGCAGGGCTTAATTGCTCGCGCGCACCGCGCGCGGCTGGAGCGCCTGCAGCTGCTACGGCTGCGGAGGCTCGCTGCGGCGCCTGTGCGGCCGGCGCGGCGGCAGATACCGCATCGAGTTCGATCTGCGCCAGAAGGTCCCCGGCGGCGACCTCTTCGCCGGCGTTTTTGAGGATCTGCCGCAGGACACCGCTTGCCGGGGCCGGAATCTCCACGGTCACCTTGTCGGTTTCGAGCTCGACCAGCGGTTCGTTCGCCGTGACGCGCTCGCCGAGCGCCTTCACCCAGCGCAGGAGCTGCGAGCGCGTGCCCTCGCTCTCCTCCGAGGGAGCGCGCACTTCAAATAAGGCGCTCATGCCTGGGAGATACGCTGCATGGCCGCTGCGATGCCGCGCACGCTCGGCAGCGCCGCTTCCAGCAGGACGGGACTGTGAGGACTTGGAATATCCGGCATGGCGAGGCGTTCAATCGGGGCGTCCAGATCGAAGAATGCCTCCTGGACCAGCGTCGCGGCAATCTCCGCGCCGAATCCCGCCGTGAGGTTGTCCTCGTGCACGATGAGGCAGCGGCGCGTTTTCTTGACCGAGGCGAGCGTCGCCTCGCGGTCCCAGGGCGAGAGCGTGCGCAGGTCCAGGATTTCGGTATCGACGCCCGCTGAGCCTGCCGCAAGCTCGCAGCGCTCGACCATGGCTCCCCAGGTGATGACGCTGAGCTGCGATCCGGAGCGCACCAGACGTGCCTTGCCAAAAGGCAGTACGAACGAGTCGCCTGGGTAGGGCCGCCGTGCTGATGCGCCATCGAGCATGGCGCGGTGCTCAAAGAAAATGGTCGGATCGTTGCCGCGCATGGCTGTGCGCAGCAGTCCTACGGCATCCTCGCCATTGGCAGGCACCGCGACCTGCCAGCCGATGCCGTGCACCCAGGCGACTTCGTTGGTCTGGCTGTGCCACGGATCGCCGCACTTGAAGAACCCGCCCGGAATGCGCACCACCATGGGTGCGGCGAAACGGTTGTTGGTACGCCAGCGCAGCGTGCCGCAGTCGTTCAACTGCTCGGCCGCGGGATCCGCATATTTGCGAAACTGAATCTCGGCGACCGGTACGAGTCCCGCCAAGGCCATGCCCACCGCGCGACCGATGATGCCCTCTTCGGAGAGACTGGTGTCAAATACGCGCTCGCGCCCGTATTTATCTTGCAGACCGAGCGTTGCACCGTGCACGCCGCCTTTGGGCCCGACGTCCTCGCCAAATACGAGCAGACGAGGATTGGTGGCGAGTTCCACATCGAGTGTGCGGCGGATGGCCGTCAGCATGTTGATGCGCGCAGGCTCGGGCGCAGCCTGCGTCGCAGCCGCGGGAAATCTGACTCCTTCGGGCGCAACACCCCCCTGCTGCTGCAGTTCGCAACCGCCCGCTGCATCGACCTCGCAGAAGACATGCCGCGTGAGCGATTCAGGCGCAGGCGCGCTCTGCGCGAGGGCGGCCGCCACCGCAGCCTCTACCGCTGCGCGCGCCGTGCGCTCGATGTGCAGCCATTCTTCCTCGGGCATGAGCGCCGGGACCGCGAAGCGGTGCAGCCGCTCGAGCGGGTCGCGCGCGCGCTCACGCGCGATCAGCTCCGCGGACTTATAGGCCTGAGTGTCCTGTCCCGAATGCCCCGAGAGACGCGGTGCCGTGAGTCGTAGCAGCACCGGCCCGTCTCCCGCCCGCACCGCCGTCACCGCGCGCGCGGTGAGCTCGGCCGCTTCGCTCGGGTTCGTGCCGTCACCGTCGAGGACGGAGAGATTCGCGAACGAACGCAGGTTGGCTGCGATATTGCCGCCGGGGGTCTGCAGATCCGCAGGGACGGAGATGCCAAAACCGTTGTCCTCAATGTAGAAGAGTAGCGGCAGGCGCAGCGTCGTCGCGATCGTGAGCGCCGACCAGAAACCATTCGTTGCCGTCGACGCATCCCCGCCGTGCGCGACGGCGATGCTGCGCCCGTAAGACTCATCGTGCAGCACGTCGCGGCGATAGCGGATGGCCTGCGCCCAGCCGACGGCAGGGGTGTACTGCGTACCGACGCCGCCGCATCCGGGCAGCACGGTTGCGCCACCGCTGCTCGGCATATTGAAGACGACGCCGATATCGCGGCCGCCGCTTGCCGAGTGCGCGCGCGCCAGAGGGCCCGCCGCGGCCTCCTGCAGGTCGAAGCCGAGCGCGAGCATGAGCGGCCGCGAGCGATAGTAGGCGCCGATGCCGTCGTGGGGATCCGTCAACAGAAGTCCGAGCAGCGCCTGACCCAGCTCGTGGCCACGGGCACAGAACTGATACAGCACCTTGCGCTCAGGCAGGAGCTGTCCTTCCTCGATCGCATCGAGGGCGCGCGAGGCCTGCACGAGCCACGCGACCCGTGCCCAGTCGGTCTGCATTGCAGCTTCCCATGAATGCGACGCTCAATCCTATGCGCCATTTTGGAAAATTATCTTGCCTTTATTGCTCTATTTAGGCCAAATCTAGCAATATCCTTGCTCAATGGACGGCCAATGCTCAAGAGTCTCGACCGCGTGGACCGGCGGATCCTCGATGAACTGCAGACCGATGCGCGCATCTCCAACCAGGATCTGGCAAAGCGCGTGGGACTGTCGAATGCGCCGTGCTGGCGGCGCTTGCGCCGTCTGGAAGAGGACGGGTTCATTGCAAGCTACGCAACGCTCCTTAATCCTTCCGCCATCGGCCTGCCCATCCTCGCCTACGCGCAGGTCACGCTTGAAAACCATCACCCCGAAAGCGTGCGCCAGTTTGATCAGCTGATCGCCCAGCGCCCCGAAGTGCTCGAGTGCCACTCGATGAGCGGCCCGAACGATTATCTGCTGCGCATCGTCGCCGGCAGCATGGAGGCGTACGAGCACTTTCTAAGCACGCACGTTTTGCAGACCAAGGCCGTGCGCTCGGTGAATACGAGCTTCGTACTGCGAACCAAGAAGTTCACGACGCAGCTGCCGCTCGAGGCGGGCGCTACCGGAACTGCGCACGCGCGCACTTCCGCACAACGCGGCCGCGGCGAGGCCTAAGAGGTCGCTGCGACTATCCTCAGGCGCGCAGCTCAGGTTAAGGCAGTGCGCTGCTCAAAATTTATAGCCAAACGAGAGCCCGAGGACCCGCGGCCGCAGCGGTGTCTGCTCGACGATGAACTGATCGGTGCTGACGAAGGTGCTGGCGTTCGAATTGGCGAGGTTCTCGCCGTAAAGATTCACGCTCCAGGCATCCTTCGCCACACCGAGTGACGCATCGCAGGTCGTGTAGGCAGGATTCTCGAAGCGCAACCTGCCGGTAGTAATGGGGCCGGATAACGCGAGCGGAGGATTCGAACCCGCCTGCGTAAATGAGTGGCCGCTGTGGGTTACGCCGACCTGCACGAACGGAAGGTAGCTACCCATGACCCACTCGTAGCGGGCACGCATGCTGAATTGCAGCGGCGGCGCATCGGCGCTCGGGGTGCCAGCCGTGCCGAATGGGTTCGTGACCGAACCGCAATTGAGCCCATATTGGTTGCACGCAAAGGTGATTTGCTTGCCGAAATTCGCGCTGCCAGGAACGTTGTCGAGCAGAACTGGCGCATTCGTCTGCCGGCTCTGATTCCAGGATGCGGAACCCTGCAGCGTGAGCCCGGTCACGACCCGAGCGACGAGTGAGGACTCAAGTCCCTTGACCAGGAAGTTCTGACCGTTGGTGTTGAAGAAGATGTTGCCGACCGCTCCGGGATAGAAGAAGGCGACCTGCACGTCGTCCCAGTTCTCCCGATACACCGCTCCGTTCCATTCCAGGCGATGGTCGAAGAATTCCGTCTTCCAGCCGATTTCATTGTTCGTCAACCTATCGGATGAGTACGACTTCGGGATGATGTACTGCGGCACGAGGGCTGGCGTGAAGGCATGGTCCGAACCGCCGTTCTGATTGAAGCCGCCCGGGCGAAAACCCTGCGAGAACGTGTAGTACAACATGGCGTCCGGTGTGACGTGCCAGGTGAGGTTGCCACGGCTCTTGAACCCGGACTCGGTGTCGCGCAGATCCGCCGCGTTGAGATTGTAGGAGTACGCCGGATTGTGGCAACCGCCGGCGGGCGCCCCGCCCTGAAAGCAATCGAAACTGGATAGGACGCTGCCCGCGGAGGAGTTCTCGAAGCGGAAATGACGCGTGCCCGCCGTCACCGTCAATACCTTTGGAATCAAGTCGTAGTCGAGCGAGGCGAAGAACGCGGTCTGCTTGGTCTCGCGGACCGTGTCCTGATAGAAGGAAGCGGGAGCTGGGTGAATGCCTGGACTTTGCACAGTCGAGCCGGGAAAGGTCCCGATGTCCGCGAAGCAGCCATCGTTGCCCGCATCGCCCGCCGGGGCATTCGAGGTACAAGTCGGAACGGTCTTGTAGTTCCAGACGGTCTGGTCATACAGCGTGTTGGCCTCCCAGAATGCGCCTGCGATCGCGCGGAAACGCCACTCGTCCGGCGTGTTCAGGCGGAACTCATGTTGCTGGTGGGTGTTGCGCTCGACCGAGTGCCAGGTGGCGCTCGGTGAGAAGCAGGTTGACTTCAGGGTGGTGTTGTAGCCCGTTCCGGGACCATAGCACTGGTAATAGTCGGCATACACGCCGCGAGCGTAGTTCGTGTAGTCGCCGGCCTGCTCGACATTGCGCACCAGGTAGCCGCCGGTGTAAACCGCCCTCAGATCGCCGAATTTACCGTTCAGGGTCCACGCGGTGCTCTCGAACTTGTCCTTGTCGTAGGCGTTGTTGAACAGCGTCACTTCGAGCGGGGCGAGGGCCGCGCC
>Ga0302324_100006262_pt1 | contig 25712 bp, 16 predicted proteins | sample Palsa_T0_1_FD_201949 | JGI IMG/M metagenome (GOLD analysis project Ga0302324, IMG submission 201949) | Peat permafrost microbial communities from Stordalen Mire near Abisko, Sweden - Palsa_T0_1 | ecosystem: Environmental > Terrestrial > Soil > Palsa > Peat permafrost | place: Sweden: Abisko... | reverse complement strand
ATCCCGCTGCGCGTCATCATCGGCATGCTCGGTTTCCCGCAGGAGGACGCCGACATCTTCCGCCACTTCATCCAACAGGTGCTCGAAGACGTGGACATGTCCGCGGAGGAGCGCCTGGCCCTGATCGCCGACGGCGAGATCGACGCCTATATGGACGCCCAGATCGCGGCGCACCGGGCCGAGCCGCGCGACGACCTCACCTCTTTCCTCGTCAGCGCCGAGCTCGACGGCCAGAAGCTGCTCCCCGAGCACATCCGCGGCACCATGGTCCTGCTCATGATCGCGGGCATCGACACCACCTGGTCTGCCATCGGTGCCGCGCTCTGGCACCTGGGCTCCCACCCCGACGACCGGCGCCGCCTGGCTGCCGAGCCGGTGTTGATGGACACCGCAGTCGAAGAGTTGCTCCGTGCCTACGCGCCCGTCACCATGGCCCGCCTGGTGGCCAAGGACTTCGACCTCGGGGGCCAATCCCTCCACGAGGGGGACTGGCTGCTGCTGCCGTTCCCGGCGGCCAATCGCGACCCCGAAGCCTTCGCAGACCCCGCTGAGGTGCACCTGGACCGGGCGGACAACCGGCACGCCGCGTTCGGTCTCGGCATCCATCGCTGCTTGGGTTCCAACCTGGCCCGCATGGAGCTCCGGGTGGCCCTCGAGGAGTGGATGGCGCGCTACCCCGAGTTCGAGGTGTCCGACTCCGCCGCCGTGACCTGGTCGAGCGGCCAGGTACGCGGTCCCCGGACCCTCCCGGTGCGGGTGGCCTGATCCACTTACCGGAAGAGCAGGGTCACCAGCTCGAACGGTCGCAGCGCCAACTCCACCGACTGTCCCTCGCTCGCCACCGTAGCAACCTGGCGCTCCAGCAGGTCGGTGCGGACCACCGATGCGAAGGGAAGGTTGAGCGTCACCCGGGCCGGACGGCGTGATCCCCACACCTCGCACAGCCGCACCACGATCCCCTCGGAGCGGTCGGCCCACTTGAGGGCCTCGACGTTGACACCGGGCCGGTCGATCGAGATCAGCTGACCGGACACGCCGGCGGCGCCCGCCACGATCGTCAGAGGAAGGTTAAAGGACTCGGCCTCGGCGATGACGCCCGCCTCCCTGACGTCACCGGGGTGCGGCAGCAGGGCATAGCCGAAGTGATGCACGCCCCGGTCAGCTTCCGGATCGGGGTAGCCCGGCCCCCGCAACAACGACAGGCGCATGACGTCGCCGCGGATGTCGTAGCCGTACTTGCAATCGTTGAGCAACGCCACCCCGTATCCCGCCTCGCCCAGGTCCGCCCACCGGTGGGCGCAGACCTCGAAGCGGGCCTCGTCCCAGCTGGTGTTGGTGACGGTCGGCCGCTCGACGTGACCGTGCTGGATCTCGAACGTCGCCCGAGACGACCGGATGGCCACCGGGAAGGCGACCTTCAAGAAACGGTGCCGCTCTTGCCAGTCCACCTCGGTGTGGAACTCGATCCGCCGCGACCCGGCAGCCAGCGACATGGTCTGGGTGATCGTCGAGTCACCGAAGCGGCGCACGAAGCGGACCCCGCATCGGCGCGGGTCCCGCTCGACGATCTCGATCGACTCCAGCTCAATCAAGTCGACGACTTGGTCGAGATACGAGCGGTCGACGTCCCAGGCGTCAAAGGCCTTCGGGTGGTCCTCGTGCAGCTGAAAGACGTTCCCGCGTTGACCTGCGGCCAGCACCTCGCGCCCGCACTCCTGATCCCACACCGAGGTGAGAAGTCCATCGGCGTCCCAAGTCACCCGGAGCCGGTCATTTTTCAATGAGGAGTCCGTGACCTCTACCGGGCCGAAGTCCGGAGCTGGGGCGCCGCCGTCGACGGAGGCCCAGCCGCAGGCCGGCACCGACACCACCGCCAGGCGACCGCCGAGCTCGACGACCTCGGTGCGATCGTGGGAACCGGGGTTGAAGGCGACCAAGCCGGACGGAGCACCAGCGAGCACCGTTTGGGCCTCGGTGATCACCCCCTCGGCGACCGCGGCCACCTCGGCGTGGTCCCGGGCGGTGTCCTGGTAGACCCAATGAATGCTGGAGCCGGGGATGATGTCGTGGAACTGTTGCAGTAGCAACAGCTTCCAGGCCCGGTCGAGCTCGTCGCGGCGGTCGAGACCGGCTGCCACCGACCACATCTCGGCCGCTCGCAGGGCCTCCTCGCCGCGCCGGTTGGCCCTCTTGACCTCGGCGAGGGTCGTCAACGTCGCCCGGTGCGCCTCGAGGTACAGCTCCCCCACCCACGTGGACAGGTCCGTGGCATCGGCGCGGACGCGGTCCAAGAACTCGGCCACCGTGCCGATCTCCACCCGCGGCAGCCCGACCAGGTCGGCCAGGCGACGGGCGGACTCGAGCATGGGGCCGGTCGGGCCGCCGCCTCCATCGCCGTACCCGTAGGGGTAGAGGCTGCGTTCGGATCGGCCGTGGTCCTGGTAGTTGTGCTGGCTCTGAGTGAGCTCGCGGACGGAGAAGTCCCCGTTGTAAGTGTTCGCCGGCGGGAAGTGGGCGAGGACCCGGCTGCCATCATGGCCTTCCCACCAGAAGGTGGAGTGCGGGAACACGTTGGTGTCGTTCCAGCTCATCTTCTGGGTGACGAGGGCGGTGACACCGGCTTGGTTGGCGATCTGGGGCAATGCCGCCGAGTACCCGAACACGTCGGGAATCCACAGCTCGTGGGTCTCGATCCCGAACTCATCCGCGAAGAACCGTTTGCCGTGCACCAGCTGACGGACCAGGGACTCTCCGGAGGGCAGGTTCGTGTCAGCCTCCACCCACATCCCGCCGACTGGCTCCCACCTGCCCGCCTGGACTTGGGCCTTTATCTGTTCGTACAGGGTGGGGTAGCCGTCTTTGATCCACTGGTACTGGAGGGCCTGGCTGCACGCGAAGCGATGCTCCGGATAGCGCTCCAACAGCCGCAGCTGGTTGGAGAAGGTACGGGCGCACTTTCGCTTCGTCTCGCGCACCGGCCACAACCACGCCGAGTCGATGTGGGCATGGCCCACCGCGGTGATGGTGTGTGCCGACGTGGAGCCCGACCCGAGCAACGGGGCCAGCTGGGCCCGGGCCGTGACCGCGCTGCCGGCCACGTCGGCGGGATCGACGGTGCGGCGCGCCACCTCCAGGATCACCTCGGATCGGTCGCGCGCGTCGCCGGCGAGCTGCTGCAGTACCCGAAGGTCGAAGTACAGCGCTTCGACCTCGCGGTCGACGGTGGCCAGGTCGGCTTGACCCAACACATACAGGGGGGCGCCGTCGTAGTCGGGCATGAGCAGCGGCCAGTCCGCCAGCTGCCAGGGTGGGATGGGATTGGCGGCTGCCTCCACGTACAACTCGACGGGCTCGCCGCCGTCCGCCTTACCCGTCACCAAGCACCCGCGGTGCTTGTGGTGCAGACCCTGGACCGGCCGGCCTTCGCGATCCCAGATCTGCCCTTCTGCCGTGAAGCCCACCATCTCGTCCCCCCCGAGGTGGACCACGGCGGCGACCTCATCGCCCGCCCAGTCATCGGGGATCGAAGCCCGCAGGCGGAACCAGGTGGTGTCCCATCGTCCGCCCCAACGCCCACCGACCGCGAACGGCTCGAATGGCCGCCCGAGCGCTTCGACCGCGGGGATGGGTTCGCCGTGCACATGGTGGGCGGCCACTTCCAAGGGGTGGCGCCGGCGATGAATGGCGGGATGTACCACCTCGCGTACGAACCGTCCGAGCTGATCGATCGGTTCGCTACCAGTAGTCACGGGCAGGAGCCTGCCATACGGACAGTCCTGTCCGGCGCCGGCATTGAGGGCGCCGGTTCGCACCCATCCGATATAAGTTGCATAATAGAACTAACCGCGCTAGGGTCGGTGTATGAGAGAACCCACCACCGAGCGCCGCCGGCGCACGAGGGTATTCGCCATCACCGCTCTCGGGGCGTTCATGGCGTCGCTCGACCTGTCGATCGTCAACATCGCCTTTCCCGCCCTGCAGCACTCCTTCTCCCACGATTCGAGGGCAGTCCTGGCGTGGGTGATCACCGCTTACACCATCGTGTTCGCTTCGCTGTTGGTCATCGCCGGCCGGACCGCCGACCGGATCGGGCGTCGCCGGGTGTTCTTCGCCGGCCTGGCCGTCTTCAGCCTGGGCTCGGGGCTGTGCGGGTTGGCCCCGACGGTGGCGCTGTTGATTGCCGGGCGGGTCATCCAGGGCGCCGGAGCGGCGGCGATGGTGCCGTCCTCGTTGGGGTTGCTGCTGGGCGCCTTCCCCGTCGAGCGACGCTCCCAGATCGTGGCCCTCTGGGGTGGTGTCGGCGCCCTGGCGGTGGCGACCGGGCCGTCCCTCGGCGCCGCCCTGATCTCGGCGGGAGGGTGGCGGTGGGTGTTCTTCGTCAACCTTCCGGTCGGCCTGGTCGCCTGGTTAGGCGGCCGGCGGGTGCTGGTCGAGACACGCGAAGCCACCAGTCAGGTCAGCCCGGATTACGCGGGGGTGGTCCTGCTGGTCGGGGCCCTGGCTGCCCTGGTGCTGGCCATCTCGGAGGGGTCGGCATGGGGTTGGGGGAGCGGCCGCGTCGTGGCCGGATTCGTGCTGGCGCCCGTTGTCGGCGCCCTCTTCCTCTACCGCTCGGCGCGCCACCCGGAGCCCGTGCTGGACCTGAGCCTCTTCACGGCCCGGTCTTTTTCCGTGGCCAATGCCGCTGCCCTCATCTATGCCATGGGCTTCTTCGCCATGCTCCTCGGCAATGTGCTCTTCCTGACCAGCGTGTGGCATTACTCAATCCTCGAGGCCGGCTTGGCCATCACCCCCGGGCCGCTCGTGGTCGCCGCCGTGTCGGGGCCGGCCGGGCGGCTGGCCGGGCGAGTCGGGTACCGGGCGGTGCTCGTCGCCGGATCGGCCGTGTTCGCCGGCGGCCTCGTCTGGTATGCCACCCGCATCGGACTCCACCCGGCATACGTGGACCGGTGGCTGCCGGCCACACTGCTGACCGGCTGTGGGATCGGCCTCACCTTCCCCGTACTGAGTGCGGCGGCCGTGTCGAGCTTGCCAGGCCACCGTTTCGCGGTCGGCAGCGCCGTCAACCAGACCGCCCGCCAGATCGGCGGCTCGCTCGGGATCGCCCTACTGGTCGCCATCCTCGGGACACCGACGACCGCCAGCGCGGCTCTCACCGGCTTTCGTCACCTGTGGCTCTTCGCCGGGACGATGGCGGCGCTATCGGGAGTGGTCTCCATCCTCCTCGGGGCACCTCGGCCTGCATACGGGGGCGGCCCCGCTTCGCCCCTCGTCGCGGTCACCGAGCCGGCCGCGGCAGGGGCCGGTTGACGGGCTGAAAGCGGCCGCCGGCTCACAGGTGTGCGTCTATCTCCCCGATCGGCGCGATGATCGAACACCTGTGACCAGGAGGAGGCAACGATGAGCGAGGAACGCCAGGCGGCGAGGCCGGCACCGGCGCACCCGGTCGAGGACCTGGTGGGCGAGGCGGGCCGCCAACTCGACGATGCCGTGGCTCTGCGCCGGCGCATCCACGCCCGGCCCGAGATCGGGCTCGACCTTCCCGTCACGCAAGAGATCGTGCTCGACGCCCTCGACGGGCTCGGCCTGGAGATCAGCACCGGGACGGCGACCACGTCGGTCGTGGCAGTCCTGCAAGGCGACCGGGCCGGGCCGACGACCCTGCTGCGGGCCGACATGGACGCCCTCCCCATGCCCGAGGACACCGGCCTGGACTTCGCTTCCGGCGTCGACGGCCAGATGCACGCGTGCGGCCACGACGCCCACGTGGCCATGTTGGTGGGCGCCGCCCGCCTCCTGGTCTCCCGGCGAGCGGAGCTGGCGGGCCGGGTCGTGCTGATGTTCCAGCCGGGCGAGGAGGGTTACGGAGGGGCCCGGGTGATGCTCGACGAGGGCCTGCTCAGCGCCTACGGCGACATCGACCGGGCGTTCGCCATCCACATCTCCTCAGTCCTCCCGTCGGGGCTGGTGGCCTGCAAGGCGGGAACCATGTTGGCGTCGTGCGACGAGTTCCGCATCACCGTGACCGGCAAGGGCGGACACGCCTCGATGCCCCATGACGCCATCGACCCGGTGCCGGTCGCCTGCGAGATCGTGACGGCGGTCCAGGCGATGGTGACTCGGGTGGTGCCGGCGTTCGACCCGGCGGTGGTGACGGTGACCCGCATCCAGGCCGGCACGGCGTTCAACGTCATCCCGGAGTCGGTGACCTGCGACGGCACCATCCGATCCGTCTCCGACGAGTCCCGCGACCTGGCGATCAACGGACTCCGCCGGGTCGCCGAGCACGTCGCCGCGGCCCACGAGTGTCACGCTGAGATCGAGTTCATCGCCGATACCCACTACCCGATCACCGTCAACGACGCCGCGGCCGCCGACCGCACCCTCGACGTCGCCCAGGGCCTGATCGGGGCCGATCGGGTGGTGCGGATGCCGACACCGGTCATGGGTGCCGAAGACTGGTCCTACGTGCTGCAGAACGTCCCGGGCTCGATGGCCTTCCTGGGTGCCAGTCCTCCAGGGGTAAAACACCCGGCCCCCAACCACTCCAACCGGATGCTCATCGACGAGCCGGCGATGGCTACTGGTATTGCCCTCCACGCCGCCATGGCCCTCAACTGAGCGCCCTGGCGCTGATGAAGGCTGCATCCGCCCACAGCGAGTGGCGCGATGCCACCCTCCGGGGCGCTCGAAGTATTATGTAGCTTCGTTCACAAACCCGACCTGTTGCCCGCTCTCGGAGGCAGATGACCAGGACTCGTGGGCGCCACGCTCGTGGGTCGGCGCCGAGATCGCACATCCCGCACCGCCGCTGGCCTCGCCGTTTGCTCATCGTGACCAACGTGATAGTGGCCATGGGTCTGATCACGGTCGGCTCGGCATACGGCTACACGCAATGGCGGCTGAACTCCATCCGCACCGTCGCCGCCCCCCACCTCACGCCTACCGTTCCGAGGGCGAAGGACAGCGCCGCCGGGCTTCCGCCGGAGAACATCCTGCTCATCGGCAACGAGACCCGGGCCGGGCTCAACCCCGCCGAGGAGCCCCAGTTCGGATCCAGCGCGGAGCTCAGCGGTTCGTTGAGCGACGTGATCATGATCCTGCACCTCGACCCGGCCAAGGACTCCGCGTCGATCCTGTCGATACCACGTGACCTCTTCCTGCCCATGCCCCCCAACAGCCCGGTGGGGCCGTACCAGAAGATCGACGCCGCCCTCAACGACGGGGGCAACGGGCCCGACAATCTCATCCAGGCCATCACCAATGATCTCGGTATCCCGATCAACCACTACATGGAACTCGACTTCGATGGCTTCCAGGAGACCGTCAACGCCATCGGCGGGATAAACGTCGACTTCCCCGAGCCCGTGTACGACGCCGAGTCGCTGCTCAACATCACCACCGTCGGCTGCCAGCACCTCAACGGCAGCGAGGCCCTGGCCCTGGTCCGAGCCCGTCATCTGCAATACGACCCGCCGGGCGTCAGCCCAGATGATCAGGCCGCCTGGCCCTACGATCCCGAGTCCGACCTGTCCCGGATCGTCCGGGACCACACCTTCCTGCGCATCCTGGTCTCCACCGCCGAGACCAAGGGGCTGTCGAACCCGCTTACGGCCAATGCCCTCATCGGGGCGGTCATCAACCAGATCACCATCGACCCCGGACTCAAGAACCAACTGCTCCCCCTTCTAGAGCACTACCGAAACCTCAACCCGGCGACCGCGCCCGAGACCACCCTCCCCATCACCACGGTGTCCGACTACTCCTACGGCGGCTATGACATCGGCGACGTGGACTTCCCCGTGCAACCCCTCGACGACCAGGTGATCGCGGCCTGGGACGGCACGGCCCTGCCGGCGCCCGTCGCCCCCACCGGTGTGCAGGTGGACAACATCACCTACACCAACGGTCTGGCCGCCAGCACCGCGACCGCCCTGACGACTGCCGGCCTCCACGTGATCGGTGTCACCAGCGGAACGGTCCCCGCGGACACCACGGAAACCCTCGTCCACTACTACCCCGGCCAGGTGGGCCAGGCTCTCGCCGTGATGTCGCACCTCAGCGGGGCCGTCATGCTCCAGTCCGATCCCACCGTGGCGCCCGGAACCGTCGTTCTCGACGTGGGCTCGACCGTGGCGGTGATAACGGCCGCGGCGCGTCCGGCCACGACACCCGCCACGTCTTCTGCAGGCGCCCCGGCCCCCAGCACCACGACGACCACGGTGCCCTCCCCCCAAGGGCAGACGCCCAGTTCTGCGAGCGATGTCCTCCAAGCCTGGGACCCCCGCCCCTGCTGATGGTCACCCCGACGGTCCGATTTTGGTGAGTAGTACGTCATATAGCCCGTACTACTCACCAAGATCCGGGAAGGTTGGCACAGAGTGGCGTGGCGCCCTCGACCTCGACCGGGATCAACCGGCCGACTCAGCCCTCGCCTTGATCCCTTCGACGGTCGCTTGCATGTTTCGCTGCCACTCGGCCAAGCGGTTGGCGACGATGCGTTCCTCTTTGTCGGGCCTGGCTTCTATGGCGGCGGTCAACCCTGACGGCGCCGGCCCCATCCGGGCCCACTGGCGTAGCCGGGTACCTTCGCCGTCGGGTTCCATCTCGAAGCGCCACGAGGCGGCCACGCCTCCTGACCCCTGGACATCCCAGCCGAAGGCCCGGCCCGGGTCGTAGCTGACGACGACGCTGGTCGACTGCCAGGCCCCGATGGCGGGGTGCTGGTTGTTACCGACGAAGCGGGCCCCGAGAGACGGTCCGGACGCGTCGTCGGTCCACTCCGCGCCCTGGAACTCGGTGGAGTAGTCGGCCGGCAGGTTGATGTCGGTCACCAACGCCCACACCTGTTCGGGCCGGGCTGCCACCCGCACTTCGACCTGCGCCACCGGATTGTCTGCGTATCGCACGTCATTCCTCCCCGCCTACACCGTAGCGTTGGTGGCATGACGCAGCCTCGGACGTTGCGGGTGGCGGTGGGGATCGGCGCGGTCACCGACGAGACCACCCAGTACGTGCTCGACGCGGAACGGCTTGGAGCCGATTCGGTGTGGGTCCCGGAGGCGTGGGGCTACGACGCCCTTACCCCGCTGGCGTGGCTAGCAGCCCGCACCACGACGATCCGGCTCGGCTCGGGGATCGCCCAGCTCGGAGCCCGGACGCCGGCGATGCTGGCGATGTCGGCCATGTCCTTGACGGCGCTGTCTGGCGGGCGCTTCCTGCTCGGTCTGGGCGTCAGCGGGCCCCAGGTCATGGAAGGCTGGCACGGGGTCCGCTTCGCTTCTCCACTGGCGGTCACGAGGGAGACGATCGAGATTGTGCGCTCGGTGGCGCGCGGCGAACGACTGCAGCACCGGGGGGTGGCCTTTGAGATCCCCCTCCCTGGTGAAGCGGGACGCCCGATGCGATCGATGGCGCCCCCGGTCACGGTACCGATCTACCTGGCCGCGCTGGGGCCGAAGAACCTGGCCCTCACCGGCGAGGTCGCGGATGGCTGGATCGGCAACGCCTTCATGCCCGAGACCGCGGCCGCGTTCCTCGATCATCTGCAGGCCGGCGCGGCGCGGGCAGGCCGGTCGATGAGCGACCTGGACCTGCTGATCCCGGTGGCACTCGAGATCACCGAGGACGTAGCCGAGGCGGCTGGCCGGCACGCGGCGGGTTACGCCTTTACCATCGGGGCCATGGGGTCGGAGGCGCAGAACTTCTACAACGCCGCCTTCAGCCGCCAGGGATATGCCGACGATGTTCGGGCCGTCCAACGACTCTGGCTCGACGGCAAGCGCGAGGAGGCGGCCGCCCGGGTGCCTCGCGACATCGGGTTCCGGACCAACTTGCTCGGTCCACCAGACGTGATCCGGCAACGACTGAGGTTGTATCGGTCAGTCGGGGTCACGACGCTGCAAGTCAAATCGGCAGGCGCGGGCCGCGACGCCTTGGACAGCCTGGCGCAGCTGATCGATCTGGTCGCAGAGGTCAATACCGAAACGACGGTGTAGCGACCCGGTCGTCACGGGACGGGTCGTCAGGAGGGGTCGTCAGGTGACGAGCTGGAAGTCCGCCAGGGTCGGCCGCGACATGGCCCGGCGGAAGCGATCGAAGCCCCACGGCCAGGCGGCCGGCACCCCACGGTCGTCGAGATACCAGCTGCGGCACCCGGTCGCCCAGATGGTGCGCTGGGCGGCCTCGATACGGTCAGCCTCGAAGCGGTCAGTGGCCTCGCGAAACGCGCAGACTTCACGACAAACTCCGCTGCGCACCAGGTCGACGAGCTGCATGACATAGCCGAACTCCAGCTCGGCCACATCGATCAGGGAGAAGTTGCCGACCGGACCGTTGGGCCCATTGAGAAGGAACAGGTTGGGGAACTCCGGTATCGAGACGGACAGGTAGGCGCTCGGCCGTTCGGACCACACGTCGTCGAGCCTCACTCCACCACGCCCCGTCACCTCAATGGGGCGGAGGAAGCGGTCGACCCGAAAACCAGTGGCCAGCACGAGCACATCCAGCTCGTGCAGCTGGCCGTCTTCGGTCCGCACCCCGGCCGGCTCGATGCGCATGATGGCCTCGGTGACCACCGTGGAGTTCGGGTGTTGGATCGCCTGGTAGAAGGTCGGCGACATCACCAGGCGTTTGCACGCCGCTCGGTAGTCAGGACGCAGCTTCTCGCGCAGGTCGGGATCGGCCACGTTCTCCTCGAGGTTCGCACGGCACAGCTCCTCGATCAGCTGCATACGAGGGGAGTCCGCGTCCACGACGGCGTTGGACAGCTCCTCGAACCGGCTCGACAAGCCCTCTCGCACCTTGTTCATGACCGAGGGGTCGGAACGGTAGGTCTGGCGCGTCTCCTCGTCGATGGGCGGATTGGGGACCGACATGATCCATTGCGCCGTCCGCTGGAACAGGCGCAAGTCGCCCACCGTGGAGGCCACGGCCGAAACGATCTGCACCGCCGAGGACCCGGTCCCGATGACCCCGACCCGCTGGCCGGCGATCGGCACCGTGTGGTCCCAACGGGCGCTGTGGAAGACCGCCCCGGCGAAGTCGTCGAGGCCTTCGAATGCGGGATAGTTCGGGTGGTGGAGCACACCCGTGGCGGCGATGACGAAATCGGCCTCGTCGCGACGACCGTCCGCCAACTCGATGCGCCAGCGGCCGTGGTCGAATTCCAACCGGCTGACCTCGGCGCCGTACACCACGTACTTGTCGACGCCGTAGCGGTTGGCGACGGATTCGAGGTAAGCGCAGATCTCGTCGCCCGCCGAGAACACATGGCTCCATTCGGGGTTCGGCGCAAAGGAGTAGCTGTACAGGTGGGATGGCACGTCGCAGGCGATACCGGGATAGGTGTTCTCGCGCCAGGTGCCACCGAGGCGATCGGCCTTCTCGTACACGATGAAGTTGCTGAGCCCCGCCTCCAGGAGTTTGACCGAGCACATCAGGCCGGCCATACCGGCGCCGATGATCACGAAGCGCGGCCCTGTGTCCTCGGCCGTCACGGTCTGGCTCCGGGAAGAGTCCGGCGCATGCCCCGCTCGACAGCGTCGATCAGGTAGGGGCGCAGCTGATCGGCCGGGATGATCACGAGGATGGAGCCGACCTGCCGAGCCCGTTCGATGGTGTGGATCCGCTCGAACTCCTCCGCAACCTGGCCCAGCTTGTCGGAGCGTACCCCCGCCCGGGTTTCCTCCAGCGCTACCCGTAATCCCGACACCGCCGAGCCGGGCGCGTCGGCGAGACGGCGTCGCAGGGCCGCGACTCGCTCGTCAGCCTCGGTGCGCGCGTTGACCTCGCCGGTGAACACCACGGCCGCAGCCGGTGGCCCGCCGATAACGGAGGCAAACGATCCCTCCACCGCGGCGACTTCCATGTGGTCGTTGAGACGGGCCGAAAACACCACGAACGCCCCGCCGTGATAGCGGGACACGACGCAGAACACGATGGGACCGTCGAAGTTGACCACCGCCCGGGCGATCTCGGCGCCGTATTCGAGTTGAAGGTTGCGCAAGGATTCCGGAGATCCATCGAAACCCGACAGGTTGGCCAGTACGACGACCGGCCGGTTGCCACTGGCTGCGTTGATGGCTCGGGCCACCTTCTTGGATGACTGCGGGAACAGGGTGCCGGCCGTCCACTGGCTCGGGCCGTCAGCGGGCAGCACACCGCGCCGGGGCAGAGCTCGTGACTCGGCGCCGATCACGGTCACCGCCTGCCCGCCCAAGAAGGCGTCGAGCACCACGGCCGTGTCCGCGTCGCGCATCTCCGCCCAGCGCTCGAGCGGCGGGTGATCCTGGTCGATGACAGCGCGGATAACGGTCCGAATGTCAAAGGGCTTCTTGCGGTCGGGGTTGGTGACAGGCGAGAAGATCTCGCCCACGGTCACGAAGTCGATCCCCTCGACCTCATGGGGAAACGCGGAGACGTCCCGGGACTTCGGATCCCATGTGGGCCTGGGCCGGGGGAACCGCTCCCCCGGCGCCACGTAGGTGAAGGCGTAGTGGGCAAACAGCAACGTCGTGGCCGCGGCCAGGTCGGGGGCCCAGTACTGGGCTTGGCCATTGGGACCCATGACGGTGTCGTAGCCGCCGATCCCGAAGTTGTCCTCGGCGGCCACCCCACCTGAATACTCCAGCGCCTGCTTTCCGGTCAGGACCATGGCGCTGTCTGGGGTCATCACCAGGATGCCCCGGGTGTGCATCAGCATGGTCGCCTCGGCATTCCAATACGGCTGGGCTCCCACGTTGATCCCTGCCACGATGAGGTTGATCTCGCCGCCCGCCTGGGTGAACCCGACGATGCGTCGCAAGGCATGCGAGATCCAGTCCATGTTCTCGGTGCCGCTGTCCATGGCGATCTTGGCCCCGGAGGACAGCGCGAACCACTCCACCGGCACGCCTAAGGACTCGGCCAGGTCCAAGGCCGTGCTCACCCGGCGACATTCGGGTTCGGCCAGGGACCCCAAGCCTTTGGTGGGATCACCGAGTAGGACAACCCGGGTCATACCTTCGGGATATCGTTCGGTCGGTGTGGAGACCACACCCACGATGAGGGCCGCGGTGTTCTGCCCCGGCGCCCGCTCCACGGGCACCAATCGATCGTCGTCATCCAGGTCGTACTCGACGAAGGTCCCAAGGGCCGCGGGTGAGTCCGCTCCTCCCCGCAGGAGCAGGTGGATGAGCTCATAGGGGTACACGGTGCCCCGCCGGCGCGCCTGCAGGACCTTCTGGGCGTAGTCGTCGATTGGCTGCATCCGCACCGTCGGCGGGTCTGTGATGCGAATAGTCAGGCCGGTCCCGGGGGGGCGAGAAACCCGGACCACGATGGGTTGGCCCTCGCGGTCGGGTGTCGCCAGTCGTCCCTGGAAGATCACCTGTTCGAGGTCCAGCCCGTCGGTGGTCGGAGCCAGCCTTCGCACCACCGACAGCAACTCCTCGATGGGTACGTCGATGACCGGCCAGGCGTAGAGCACAATCCGGTTCCATTGGGGTGAGGCCCCGGTGGGCCGGTTCGCCCGGGCCCGACGGATGGCGTCCAGGCAGCTGGCCAGGACTCGTTCGAGCTCGGGCAGGGCCGCCACCTGTCCCGTCCCGTCCCGCAACGGCGTAAGGTCCCTCACTTCGGCCAGCGCCACCAGCCGCCGATCAGACGGAACGTCACGAGCGACGCAATCAAAGAGGTACACGTGGTTGGCCGACGGCAGACGGCTGACCTTGAAGTTGGCGAGCCGCCACAGATGCAAGCGTTCCGCGATCATCGGATGCAGTCCTCGCAACGCCCGGTTTTCGATCCAGCTACCGGCCTCGGGCTGAAACGTAAAGCGCTCCACCGCCGCGGCCTCGCCGGGATCGGGCGGCCCCATGGTCGTCACGGTGACCCGCGCCACCGTCGCCGAGGCTCCGACGGCAGCCACTCCGGCCGCAACTTGGGACCGAAGCTCGTCCTCGTGCGGGCCACCCTTTTCCCATCGCACGTACAGATCCAATACGGCCACGGTCGGTGCCGCCAGCGCCACCAAGGCCGCGAAGGTGGTCGGGTCGCTCAACTCCGGAGCCTCGAGGTCCGCGGCCACCACCTGCACGTCGTGGTCGTCCTCGGGATACTTCGCTACCACCACCTCTCGCAGCCCGGTTCGCCCGGATCGGACCTCGACGCCGACCCGGACCTGGTAGTAGCGGCGGGTGAGGACATCGATCAGGTCGTGTCGAGATCGGGATCCCTCCCGTCCCACCAGATCGCCCATGAGATCGATCAGCGGTAGCGGACAGTCCACCAGTTTGTTGACCACCGACCTCCGCGTTTGCGGATCCAGGTCCGGGTCGCCGAGGCGCTCCAGATGACCGGCCATCTCGAACATCACCCGGCTGCGCTCCGCGGCGATGAGGGGGTGGTCAAAGAGGCTGAACCGCACGCTGCGAGCCAGGTCGCCAACGACGGGATGCCGAACTTGGGTGGCCATGATGAGGTGATCCAGCGTGCCGAGAAAGCGGTCCCGCAAGCCTCGGGCGATCACAACCGGCCCGTGCAGTTGCCACTCGAGCACGGCCAACACCGCCGGCAGTTGCGTAGCGACCCGTTTTTGGGCCAGATACATCCAATAGAGGCCGTCCTCGAGGTCGGGGCCGCGCTCGAGGTCGGACACCCCATAGTGGGCCACGGCTCTGCGCAGTCGTTCCGTGAATTGCCCCGGGAGACCGGAGCGATCGACATCGAGGGTCTGCAAGTAGGAGATGAAATAGCCGCGAGGATTGTGGGTCGCATCGTCGTCGTCGCCGCCCTCGACGCGACGGTTGCGACTGAGCATGCACAAGTCGGCAAAGGTCGTCAACAACTCGAGTTCCGCGTCGACCGGGGCTTCGTCGGCGCCCGCGACCAGCGGGCGGTGCTGGCGGTAGTCGGCCACCATCTGCCGGACATCCGGCGGCGAGAAGTCGTAGCCCAAGACCAGGTTGCGCATGTCCCTGAGCGCATCCAGGCACCGTAGGGGAGATCCGCGGAGAGAGTCCGTGCTCACCAGTTGATCGAAAAGGACCGACGGAGCTGCCGCCTCCGCCACCTCACCGCTCACCACCTCGATACGCACGAGCGGGGCGCCAGCGTCCACTTGGACGTTGCGCGTCACCAGAACCTCGGACACCCGGCCGGCGACCGTCGCTCTGATCGCCACCTCCATCTTCATGCTCTCTATCACCGCCACCGCGGTGTCGGCGGACACCTCATCACCCGGCTGAACTCGAAGGTCGACCACCACCCCCGGAGCCGGGGCGCGGACAACGCCCGCCGCGTCTTGCGACACCCGGTGCGGGACGCCGTCCACCTCGACCAGATCCTCGGTGCCCTGCAGCAGGGAGACGACCCGGAAGCGACGGCCGTCGATCGTGAGCCGTCGCTCGAACCCACCCAGTCGGTCCAGCTCGACTTCGATGGCTTGGCCGCCGGCCGTCACCCGGTAACGCCCCGGACCGGTTTGGTCCACGCCGATGCGATAGGAGTGGCCCGCGTACTGCAGATCGGCGGCGTATCCGACGTCGTGGCCGCCCTGAGCCCGACCTCTGGCTGCCGCAGCAAAGAGCCGGGCGCGTTCGACTGTCATGTTGGCGTCGCCGGCCGACATCGCCGCCGCGATCAGCGCCACGTCGTTGCGGCCGCGTACGAGCTGGCCGGATACGGCTGCCATGAGTTCGTCCAGCCAGCCTGTCGAGAACCGACCGCCCACGACGTCGGCGTGATCGAGTAGCTGGCTCACGAAGGCCTTGTTGGTCATGCCACCTCGTACCAAGAGCGTGGTGTCGGCGAGCGCCCGGCGTAGCCGCACGCGGGCCTCTTCTCTGTCCTGCCCCCACGCCAGCACCTTGGCCACCATGGAGTCGTACTGGGACGGGACCACATCGCCGGGCCCGTACCCGGTGTCGACACGGATGCCCGGACCGGTCGGCCAGACGGCGTAGGCGATCCCGCCTGGAGCGGGAGCGAAGCCAGCTCCCGGGTCCTCGGCATTGAGGCGAACCTCGATGGCGTGACCGCGAACCGGCGGCGGATCTCCCTCGAGACGGGCACCCGCCGCCACCTCGATCTGCAGCTTGACGAGGTCCAGCCCGGTCGTCATCTCGGTAACCGGATGCTCGACCTGCAAACGGGTGTTGACCTCCAGAAACGCCAGGCGACGGTCGCGGGGCTCGTAGAGGAACTCGACCGTGCCCGCGTTGCGGTACGCCGCGGCCCGGGCCAGTCGTATGGCGGCGGCCTTCGCCTCGGCCTCCATCTCGGCGTCCAGCGCCGTCGAGGCGGACTCCTCCATGATCTTCTGGTGGCGGCGTTGTATTGAGCAGTCACGCACGCCGATGGCCCAGACGTTGTCGTGATGGTCGGCTATCACCTGCACCTCGACGTGTCGGGCGCCCGTGACTACCCGCTCCAGGAACAAGGTGGCGTCACCGAAGGCGCCGGCCGCCTCACGACTGGCTCCTTCCCACGCCGATGCCAACCCATCCGGCCCTTCCACCAGACGGATACCTCGTCCTCCGCCGCCCGCGGCGGCCTTGACCATCAGCGGGTAGCCGATGGTCGCGGCCCAGTCGACCGCCTCGTCGAGTGAGGCCACCGCCCCTCCGCTCCACGCCGCCACCGGCACTCCGACCCCTTCCGCCAGGAGTTTGGCGCCGATCTTGTCCCCGAGCCGGCGCATGACGGAGCCGGGCGGGCCGATGAACACCACCCCCAAGCTCTCACAAAGATCCGAGAACGCGGCGTGCTCCGCCACGAACCCCCATCCCACCCACACCGCCTCGGCTCCCGTGGCCCGTAGCGCCCGCTCGAGCTCCCCATAATCCAGATAGGGGTTGGTGGCCGAGGATGCAATCTCGAAGCTCTCATCCGATTCGCGCACGAACATCGCCTTGGGCTCCGCCGCGGTGTACAGCGCAATGGTGTGCAGGGCGCGATCGGATCCGGTTCGGAACTCTCGGGCCGCGTTGATGAAGCGCATGGCCGCTTCGCCCCGGTTTACTACCGCAACCCGATGAAACATCAGAAGCCCTCGACTTCTGAGCGGCACGGGCCGCTCATGGACGTTCGACCCTGACGCTACCGAACCGGCAGCACATGTACCGTTTCCAGGGGCCACCTCGTCCGGTACGCCCGGCAGCTGGGACTACCCTTGGTTGCACCCGAGACCGGAGGCCGTAGATGACCGCTGTGCATAGCGCCGAGTGGACCGCGCGAGACGTCCCGGATCAACACGGACGGGTCGCCGTCGTCACCGGTGCCAACGCCGGGATCGGCTACGAAGCCGCGCTCGTGCTGGCCGCACGCGGAGCAACCGTCGTCCTCGCTTGCCGCAACGAGGACAAAGGCCGCCAGGCAGCCGGTCGAATCCACGACGCCACTCCGGACGCGTCTGTGGAGGTCGAACAGCTCGACCTCTCTTCCCTCGGGTCGGTTCGTGACTTCGCCAAGCGTCTCCATTCGTCGTACTCCTCGGTGGATCTCCTCATCAACAACGCCGGCGTGATGTGGACACCCCCGAGCAAGACAGAGGACGGCTTCGAGCTCCAGTTCGGCACCAACCACCTGGGCCACTTCGCCCTTACCGGCCAGGTCATCGACCTGCTCCTGCCGGCGCCTGGTTCGCGGGTGGTGACCATCTCCAGTTTCGGCCACAAGACGGGGCGCATCCACTTCGATGATCTGCAGTCCGAACGGCACTATGGGCGTCACCGCGCCTACGGGCAATCGAAACTCGCCAACCTGATGTTTACCTACGAGCTGCAACGCCGGCTGGCCCTCGCCGGCGCCAAGACCATCGCCGTAGCGGCCCACCCCGGGACCGCCCACACCGAGCTCGTCCGCAACTCCCCAGCCCCCTTGCGCGTGCTCAACGACGCCTTCGGGTCGCTGGTCTCCCAGAACGCCGCCATGGGCGCTCTGCCGACCCTCCGGGCCGCTACTGACCCGAATGTAGAGGGAGGGCAGTACTACGGTCCCTCCGGCTTCATGGAACAGCGGGGTGCGCCGAAGCTGGTTCGGTCGACGAAGCGTTCCTATGACTCCGACGCCCAGCGCCGGCTCTGGGAGGTGTCGGAACAACTCACCGGGGTGACGTTCCTTTGAGGACTCGGAGGGACGCGACCGCCGGCGTCCACGACACCGGAGGTACTCGACGAATCGACAAGAAGGAGGACCGAAAATGAAGTACAGATCGCTAGGTCGGACCGGGCTAAAAGTCAGCCCCCTTTGCCTTGGTGCCATGATGTTCGGCGCGTGGGGCAACCCCGATCACGACGACTCCATCTCGATCATCCACGCCGCCCTGGACGCCGGCATCAACTTCATCGACACGGCCGACGTGTACTCGGCCGGCGAGTCCGAGGTAATCGTCGGGAAAGCGATCAAAGGAAAGCGCGACGACCTGGTGATCGCCACCAAGTTCCATGCCCCGATGGGCGACGACCCCAACATGGCCGGCAACTCCCGCCGGTGGATCATGCGGGCGTGCGAGGAGAGCCTCCGGCGCCTGGGCACCGACTACATCGATCTCTACCAGGTCCACCGGCCGGAACCCGACACGGACATCGAAGAGACACTCGGGGCCCTCAGCGACCTGGTGCACCAGGGCAAGGTCCGATATCTGGGCAGCTCGACCTTCCCGTCCTCAGCGATCGTCGAAGCCCAGTGGGTCGCGGATCGCCGGCACCTGGAGCGCTTCGTGTGCGAACAGCCCCCGTACTCGATCCTGGTGCGGGGCATCGAGGCCGAGATGCTGCCGACCTGCCAGCGCTACGGGATGGGGGTCATCGCCTGGAGCCCGCTGGCCGGTGGCTGGCTGTCCGGCAAGTGGCGTCTGGGTCGCGACGACCTCACCAGCCGGCGGGCGGCTCGGATACCAGGACGCTACGACCTGTCGAAGCCGGAAAACCAGAAGAAGCTCGAGGCAGCCGACGCCCTCGCGGTGCTGGCCGAAGAAGACAAGATGAGCCTCGTCCACCTGGCCCTGGCTTTCGTCATCAACCACCCAGCGGTGACCGCGGCCATTATCGGCCCTCGCACACGGGAGCACCTCGACACCCAGCTCGACGCCGTGGACGTAACCCTCACCGACGAACTGCTCGACCGGATCGATGAGATCGTTGCCCCGGGCACGAACTTCAGCTGGTTCGACGCCGGTTACGAGCCGCCCTCGATCGCCAGCGCCTGGCGCCGGCGCCGCCCGCACCGCTGAGTGCCCGCTGAGTGAAATCCTGCCGCCCGGATCGCCCCGCGCTCAGGAGGTCATTCCCTGCAGGCCGACGAGGGCCCGGGCGTGCTCGATCTCGCCGATGTGCCGGAGGCCATGTTGATAGATCCAGCATTCCGTCCCGTCCAGCCGGGTGATCCCCTCGTCGCCCGCAACCCGAGCGCTGTAGGTCGAGGCGATCTGTGGAGGGAACGGGCGGGCTACGACGACCTCGGTCAGCGTCGCGGGGTCCAGGTCCGCCAACCACGATTCAGTCTTGTCGAACACCAGGACTTGGTAACTCCGAAAGACGTCGTAGTTCCCAATCCGCTGACCGACCATCTCGTCCACCGTCTTGTGCTTACCGTGATCGGCGATCGCCAGCCCCATGCGCTCGGCCCAACTGTCGTCGTAGACCATGGGGCCGGCTCCGAGCATGGTCGCCGATCCGTCTTCGATCTGGACGAGGTGAAACAGTGAGAACGCGATCGGCAGCACGCCGTCACGCTCCACGTGGTTGACCTGATCGAGATCCATGGAGTCGACCGCGTCCTCCCACAACGAGTGCATCGCTCGCATGCGCCGGCGCAAGGAGTCGAGGATCAACTCAGACATGGCGGCGAACCTAGCGCGCCGCGCGCCACAGCCCGGATTGGTCAGCAGTCATGCATACGTCCGGACCAGCTCGAGGACGGCTGCCACGTCAGGGCCCTCGCCCGTAAGCGACGTCGCGGTCGGGTCCGCCCGGCGGGCCGCGACCAGGCACAGCTCGGCTGCCTCACCGCGGATGACCGTGACCGGTTCTGTATCCGGCCGGAACTCCCAGCGGTCGCCGGCCGGACCGCGCAGCTCGAAGGCCACCGGTCCGGCCAGCTCGCGACCGGACCGGGCGAAGGCGTAGGGCAGAGTGCGCCACGCCAGGCGGGCGATGTGCTGGAGCCGATCGGTTGGGGCCAGTCGGATGTCGAGGGCGCCGGCGATGTCACCGGTGTGGATCCAGCTCTCGGCCAGGCGGGTCGTGGCCAGAGTCCGTAGGGACAGCTGGCCGGCCACCCATTGCACCCGTCGGTGCGCATCGCCGGATCCGAGAGCGTCCCGTAGTGCAGCCGCGCCAGTGTTCCACCGGTCCCGTAAGGGTGGTCCCGTCTGACCGCGCTCCCGCTCGACCATGGTGGCGACACTGTCATCAACGGAGGTGGCCGGACGACCTCCAGTCAAGCGGGCGACCGCGCCGGCGTAGTCACCTTCGGCGCTGGCGAGCGCGAGTTCGTCCGTCTGGGCCAGATGCAGCACCACGTCCGCGACGACCCACCCTTCACATCGGGTGTCCCGTCTCCAATCAGCTTCCGACATCTCGGCGAGCAGCGCACCCAGCTCGCCGTGCTGCTGGGCGAGGGCGGCCAGGATCGAGTCCACGGCTGAGACGGTAGCCCCGCCCGGAGCCCCCGCACCTGCCGCCTCAAAGACGTGCGGCGTCCGGGCCACCGCCAACACCCCGTCATCGCCGGCGGCCGCAACGCCATAGTATTACGAAGTGAGATTGTGCTGAGCGGCCTCTCCAAGCATTGACTGCCCCGGCTAAGCAGCGACAGCGCAGTCGGCAGCAACGCGCCCTGTACCGGCGTCGGCGCCTGGGCGTGCTCCTCGTGGTGTTCCTCGCGGTTCTCCTCGCCGGGTGGGCCCGCCTGTCGACCGAAACGTTGCCGGACCTGACGACGACCCGAGTACTCGCCAGCTCTGCGATGTTGCCCGGTCCTCCGCCCCAGCCGGACTGGCCAACGCAGGGTCAAGCGGCGGTCGCAGTCGCTGGCCTCGGCACGCTCGAGTCAGGCGGCACTCCCACCCCTGAGCCGATCGCCAGCGTCGCCAAGATCATGACCGCTTACCTCATCCTCCGTGATCACCCGATCGCCGTAGGGTCCACCGGCTTCGAGATCACCATCAGCGCAGCCGACGTCGCGGACCTCCACGCCCGACAAGCCGAGAACCAGTCCACCGTGCAGGTGGCCCAGGACGAGGTGCTCAACGAGTACCAACTCCTCGAAGCCCTGCTCATCCCCTCCGGTAACAACATCGCCCCGATACTGGCCGGCTATGACGCCGGAAGCGTGGCCTCGTTTCTTCAGAAGATGGACGCCACCGCTCGGGAGCTCGGGATGACCCAGACCACGTACACCGACCCGAGCGGCTTCGACGCCACCACGGTCTCGACGGCGTCCGACCAAGTCTTGCTCGCCCGGGCCGCGATGGCGATCCCAACCTTCGTTGAGATCGTCGGTGAGCGCTCCGCCACGCTACCGGTCGCGGGAGTCGTGACCAACTTCGACACCCTCGTCGGGACAGATGGCTTTCTGGGCGTCAAGACCGGCTCCGACAGCACTGCTGGCGGCTGCTTCGTCTTCGCCGACCGACGGACAATCGACGGACAATCAGTGACACTCTTCGGAGCCGTCCTAGGCCAAGAGGTGGGGGTTCGCGCCACCTCGATACTGGTCGACGCGGCGCTGGACGCCAGCCGAAGGCTGGCCGACTCGGTGATCGCGGAGATGACGGTACGGACGTTCGTACCCGCTGGGACCCCTGTCCTCGTCGTCGACAACGCCCAACGTCGGCAGGTCTCGATCGTGACGACCTCGCCTCTGACCCGGCTTGGTTGGGGCGGCTTGACTATCCCCCTAAGCGTGACGATCGTCCCTCCGGGCCTCCACCTGGACAAGGGACAGCAGGTGGCTACCGTCACCGCTCTCGGCGGCTCACCGCTGCAGACCCTCGCCACGGCAACAACGGGCATGCCAGCCCTCTCGCTGGGTTGGAAGCTCGACCATCTGCTCTGATCGGGCTAGCTGCTCTGATCGGTTGGATCAGACGCTCTCGCCGGCGGTCAGTCGCTGATCGAGTCCGGCGGCGGGACCGTCCCCGGACCGTTGACCGAGCAGGCCAGGGCGGCGGCGGTATTACCAGGCGCGGCCAGCCGGGGCAGCTTCGGGAACGTCGGGTCTTGCCGGGCCAGCGCCTTCAGGTCCAGGAAATCGGTGAGGTCGTTGGCGTTGGCGTCGCGGTAGGTGAGGGCCGGAAGGTTCCACTTGCGCTCGATCAGGGCCAGGATCGAGGTGTGGTCGTAGACCACGTGGCTGACGTGGTCTCGTTTGGCGTAAGGAGAGACCACCACGGACGGGACCCGGAACCCGTAGCGGGCGAACCCGTCGTACCAGGACTCCCCCAGCTGCACGATTGGCGGGATCAGATCGGGCACGAGCGCCGGCGGCGGCGGCACGTGGTCGTAGTAGCCGCCGTGCTCGTCCCAGTTGATGATCAACAGGGTCTGCCCCCATAGGGGCGAGGCGCCGAGAGCCTCCACCACCTGGGCCATCATGGCTTCGCCGACCACGATGTTTTGCGGGTTCTCCTGCGACTGGGCGGAGTAGTCCTCATCGAGGAGGGTGAAGGCTGGGAGGGCGCCGGCCGCGGCGTCGTCGAAGAACTGCGAGAACGGCTTGTAGTGAAGGATCTCGGTGACGGCATCGGTGGTCGGAAACAGATTGGGGGTCGCGCCGAGCGGGTAGCTCGTCACGTAGTTGGTCCAGGTGATCCCGTGGAGGTCCAACTGGTTGAAGATCGTCCCGTTGGCGGGCAGCGGGAGGCTGGCATCGGGGAGAGCGTTGCCCAACCCCTCGCCGATGTCGTCGGTCATGCCCGCCGAGGTGCCCGCGATGAGATAGCGGCGGTTCGGGTCCGTCTGGCCCAGGAGGGAACAGAAGAAGCGGTCACCAATGGGGAATTTCGAGGCCAGGCTGTAGGTAAAGGGGAGGTCGTCACCGGTCCAATAGCCCATGGCCACCCCTCCGACGATCTCGGAGGTGCCGGAGCTGATCGGCGTGCTCACGAACCCGTCGTTGGCCCCGTTGTTGTAGGCGTTGTGGCTGGCCAACCACTCCTGGCTCGGCGTCCCCGGGAGTTGGCAGGTGGTGGGCATGTGGAAGGCGTGCTGGATGCTCCCGTCGGGATACGGGTTGCTCGCCGTGGGTCGGCCCTTGGCGTCGAGGGTGTAGCCATCGCCGCGTCGTAGCATCCCGAACATGTCGTCGTAGGAGTGGTTTTCCATCATCAGCACGACAACGTGGTCGATGCCGGGGAGCGTGTCGATGCCCGCCGCCAGATTCGGGTAGGCACGTGAGCCAGGGACACGCAACCCGGTGCGGCCAAGCACCCGCAGGGCGGCGGCCCGACTCTCGGCCGTTGCTGTCGCGGAAGCCTGGCCAGATCTAGCGTCCGCGCCGGTGTCGAGCGCGCCCAGCACGCCGGGTCCGACGGCGCCCACCGCCAACGCCCCGGCGGCGCCGGCGATGAACCGCCGGCGACTCATTGACTCTCGCGAAGTCGGATCGTCGGGCGGACCGCCAGGCTCTTTTTTCGGCACAAGCCGTAGTCTGCCGCAAATAGGGCATAACTGCTCGTCGCCGCGGCCGGCAGTACGCTCTCGGACCGGTGCATGTCTTGGTTACCGGCGCAACCGGCTTCGTTGGAGCGTGGACAGCAAAGATGGTTGGGGACGCCGGCCATAATGTGCGGTTGTTGGTTCGGGACGCGGCTCGGTTGCAGTCGAGTGCGCAGCCGATCGGGGTCGACACCTCCGACGTCGCGATCGGTGACATCACCGATGCCGATTCAGTGGCCAGGGCCCTCGACGGTTGTGACGCCGTGGTCCACTGCGCGGCGGTGGTCGCGACCGACCCTCGTCGCGCCAGCGAGGTACTCGAGACCAACCTGGCGGGAGCCCGCCACGTGCTGGGCGGCGCGGCCGACCTCGGCATGGACCCAGTGGTGCACGTATCGAGCATCACCGCCCTGTTCACACCCCGACTCGATCGGATGCACGCTGACCTGCCGGTGACGGGAGGCACTGACGCGTATGGCCGCTCCAAAGCAGCCGTCGACCGCTACGCACGCGACCTGCAAGACCGGGGCGTGCCGGTCGTGATCACGTACCCGGGGATGGTGCTCGGCCCTCCTGCAGGCGTCCAATTCGGTGAGGTCGCCGACGGCGTTGAGACCGTGCTCAAGACTGGGATAGTGCCCGGTCGCGACGCGGCGTGGACCTTGGTGGACGTGCGCGACCTCGCCGCGGTCCATGCCGCCCTGCTGGCCCCGGGGCGCGGCCCCCGCCGCTACATGGCCGGCGGCAACCACTTGACGGCAGCCGAGGTGGCTCAGGCCTTGAGGGAGGCGACGGGGCGCCACTTGGCACTGGTGCCCGTCCCCGGAGGTGTACTACGAAGCCTGGGACGAACCGCCGACCTGGTATCCCGCGTTGTCCCTTTGCACCTGGTGTTGACCGAGGCGGCCATGCAGTACTACACGCAAATGCCGCCGTCGGACGACCGGCCTAGTCAACGCGACCTCGGAGCCACCTACCGTCCCCCGGCCGAAACCCTTCGGGCCACCATCGGCGGCTTGGCCAGGGTCGGCCGAATCACTAACCGCCAAGCCGGGAACGCCCTGCCAAACTAGTTGCATGATGGGAGCAACTAGTCTAGAGTCGGACGGATGGACGGAAGGGTGGCGAGGGGGAACCGTAACCGGCAAGCCGTTGTTGACGCGACCCTGGCCCTCGTAGCCGAAGGTCAGTCCTTTCCCACCGCCCAGGCGATCGCAACCCGAGCGGGAGTCGCGCCGCGATCGGTGTTCCACCACTTCCCCGACCTGGATGCCCTCTTCGCGGAGGCCGCGGACACCCAGGCCCGCCGGCATTGGAGTGTCCTGCAGCCGCCCGCCCCCGATCAGCCGCTGGCCGACCGGCTGGCAGCTGCGGTTACCCAGCGGGCGGACCTCTACGAGCGAATAAGTGCCATCCGCCGGGTCGCCGTCCGCCACGAACACGACTGGCCGGTAGCGGCCCGCCGGCTGCGCGAAAGCCGATCCGCCCTCCGCCGACATCTTCGCGCCGCCATGAGCCCGGAGATCAGGGGCGTCGACCGGGCCAGCGCGGCCGCGCTCGAAGCGGCTGGGTCCTGGGAGACGTGGGAGGTTCTGCGTCGCCACCAGGCGCTCTCCGTGGCCGCCGCCACGGCGGCCGTGACCGCCTTGCTGACCTCCACCCTCGAGCGGGCGCTCGCCGTCCCGTCACCCTGACCGACACCAAAGGAGCACGTATGGGTCGCAAGATCCTCTTCGTCACCACCGATCAACAGCGCTTCGACGCCCTGGGCTGCAACGGAGGCACCATCGCTCGCACCCCGGTCGCTGACCGCCTCGCCGCCGAGGGATTCAACTACAGCCGGGCTATCAACCAAAACGTCGTGTGCATGCCCGCCCGCAGCACCATGATCACTGGGCAGTACCCGCGAACGCACGGCGTGTACGCCAACGGCGTCCCCTTGCCCGTTGACGCCCCCAGCATCGCCGCCCACCTGCACGAGCACGGGTACCGGACCGCGCTGCTCGGCAAGGCCCACTTCGAACCAGCCATGGATCTGGAAGGCCGCTGGCCCGAGAACCGGTTGGCACG
>Ga0302324_100006261_pt1 | contig 25712 bp, 19 predicted proteins | sample Palsa_T0_1_FD_201949 | JGI IMG/M metagenome (GOLD analysis project Ga0302324, IMG submission 201949) | Peat permafrost microbial communities from Stordalen Mire near Abisko, Sweden - Palsa_T0_1 | ecosystem: Environmental > Terrestrial > Soil > Palsa > Peat permafrost | place: Sweden: Abisko... | reverse complement strand
CGTAAGCGACCGGCTTGGCGCGCTTTAGCTTAAGGTGCAGATAACCCCACCAGAAGATGATGCTGCCGGCATCGAGCAGCAGGCTGCGCAAAATTGTGGGGGCCGAGCGCAGAATGCCGGTATTTCGAATCACCTCCCAATGGCCCCGGTTATCGCACAACACAGTTTCGCGGCATCGGTGCAGAAGCTGGAAGCACACCAGCACCTGCCGGTGTTTGAAGTCAGCCACGGATTCGAAATAAAAGATGATGGCCTGTCCGCTAAACCCGCGCAGCAAACGGATGCGCTGTGCCAACCCGCTGATTCTGAGCTTCCGCTGCGGAAACTCCCTGATTTCAATTCCCGGGTAGCGCCCTGCTGCCAGCTCGAGCGCGTGCTTCGCATCCCCCGACCAGACACAGAGATAAACGACATTGCTCTTTCCCATCAGTGTCACCTTGTAGGGGCAGGCTGTGCCGGCAGCGACTAGGAGCGGTCGTTCGTAGTGTAGTGACTGTAATAGCGCGGGCTGTAGTAATAATATTGCGAACTCATGTCCGCCCGTACGCCGTTCAGAACAACGCCGATGATATTGGCGCGCACCCGTTTGAGCTGCTCCACCACGCTGGCTACGGCGCTTCGATTGGTGCGCCCGGCACGGGCTACGATGATCACGCTGTCTGCCAGTGCGGCGATTTCCAGCGGTTCGGCAAAACCGAGCAAGGGAGGGGAATCGATGACTACCAGGTCATATTCACGCTCCGCCTCATCAAGAATGGACCGCAGCACAATCCCGATACGGTCCGCGACCCGCCGCGACGATGGACCTGCGGAGAGAATATCCAGATCGGGATACTCGTAGGGAGTCTGAACCGCTTCCCGCCAATGCATGGTGCCGTTGACCACATCCGAAAGACCACGGTCGTTCGAAACCCCGAGCTTAACCACCGGGCGCCGCATGTCGCCGTCGATCAACAGCGTCCTGCGTTGCTGCTGGCTGTGGGCTGCGGCCAGGTAAAGCGCGATCGTCGATTTCCCCTCGCCAGGGGATGCGGAGGTCACCAGAATGCTCTTGGAGTGGTGCTCAAGGCCACCGGAAAGCAAAATCGAGCTTCTCAACGTGCGAATCGCTTCATTGAACGCTGCGTTCGGAGCCGCCAGCGCCTCCTTGCCGGAGAGTCCATGGAAACTGGGATCCGTGGGCAGCTCTTGCATGGGCAAGGCTCCGATAGGAAATTTCCCGACCGGTAGTGAGGGAAGCAGAGGAACGCGCAGCTCACGCTGCAGATGTTCGCGGTCGAGCACTGTCGTATCCAGCGCATCCATAAGAAAGATGATGCTCAGGCCAATGATCGTGGAGCCCAACAACGCCAGTAAGGCGTTGAGCCGCGTCTTGGGAAACGAGGGATAAAGCGCGGGACGAGCCACATCGGCCAGCCGGATCGAGCTGCTTTCGAAGCTGGCATTAATGCCTGCTTCTCGAATTTTGCGGATGAGCTCCTCATAGAGCGCCTTGTCCGTATCCGCTTCCTGCTTGAGCGCCTTGTATTCAAAGGACCGCGCATTCATCTGGTCGAATTCAGTTTTGGCCTGTTTCATCTCCTGCCGTAGAAGGCCTTCCCGATTCAAAGACTGCTGGTAGTCGATCTGCACCCTTTGCACGATGCGCTGCCGCAGGGTGTCGATCTCCCACTGCAACTGGCTCACCTGGCTGGCTGCCTTTTTATATATCGGATGCGACGATCCAAACTGCGTCTGCACCTCGGCGAACCTCTCCGTGGCCTCGTTCAGCTTGGCTTCGAGGGAGCGCAGCTGCTCCCCCTGGCCGGAGGCTTCCGCCGCGGGCAACGAGCCGCTCTTTACCGCGTCGTACGCGGCCTCCTTGCCTGCCCGTTCCACCTCGGCCGCGGTGAGATCGTTGTCCAGATGCAGCAGCCGGGCGGAAAATACGTTGGTCTTTTCCTCCGGATTGATCACATCGAGATCTTTCTCCAGATTCGCCAAGGCTGCGGCGGATCGCTCCATTTGCGCCTTCAGCTCTTCCAGCTGCTTTTCCATATAGCCGGTCATCTGCGAAGCCGCCTGGTAGCGAATGTCATAGGTATGACGGATGTAGCTCCGGGCAATTTCATTGACGATATCGGCGGAAAGTTGCGGATCCGCCGAGCGGTAGCTGATAAGCAACAGAAAGGTGTGCAGCGGGCGGGTGATCTTCAGGCCCGGCAATTGAATGGGTGCATCCTTGAGCCGCGACGAGAGCAGCTTATCGTTTGCCAGCTTGGCCAAGGCCGGCGTCAGCAGGTGGTATTTCTCCACCACGGGGCGCAGAACGGCATCCGATTGGACGATTTGTTCCTGGGTGGTGAGATAGTTCTCCACATCCGGCGAATTGACCGCGGCGTTGCTCTCAGCGCCCAGAACCGCAGCCGGCGTTTGACGATCGATATCGATGACCGCCGTTGACTCATAGAGCGGGGTCAGACGCTTGGAGACGATCACGGTGGCCAGCACGGCAAAAACGACAAAACCAGCCAGCTTCCAGGCGTGACGTTTTACTACCCATAGATATTGAGAAAGCGAAGCACCGGTGAGCGGAGCCTCTCTCTCCGGCGCAGGCAGAACCAAGCGGGCCGCAACCGGTTCGCGATCGAAGCCGTTGGTGCTCTCATCTGGGATCGCGATCTCTGGTCTACGCATTTTGCCCGTCTTAGTGCCAGATAATGAGGTCTGTAGCGGTTGCGGTTCCCAGCCCAGCGAGCCGGTCGATGGTTTGTGCGGTGAGCCGCTGGCCTTTGTTATCCGGGATGTAGAGTATGTCGTTGGCCTTCAGAGGCACGTCCGGCGATTTGCGCTTCATGATCTTCGCCAGCTCGACCGGAACCTCCGTTTTCGCGCCCCCGGGCGCCCGGCGATACACATAGGCTACCTTGGCGGAATAGGGGGCCAAGCCTTCGGAAAGCGCCAGCAGCTGCAAAATTGTGGTTTCTTCGTCATTTTTTATGGGATAGGCGCCCGGCCTCTTCACGTTCCCTACCACGTAGATCTTCAGCGCCTCGGGAACCAGAACTTCTTCGCCGCCATGCAGCAACACGTTGAGACTGGCGTCGGCATTGTCGATCAGCTTCCGCACCGGGATGGTTTGCGTCACCCGGGTTGGCTTGCCGTCTTGCAGCACCTGCCGGCTGACGACGATATCGGAGCCGGCGTCTTCTCTCAGCCCTCCCGCCCGCGCGATTGCGTCCAGCAGAGGAATGGGCCGCGTCGCCTGAAACACCAAGGGAGTCTTCACCGCCCCAACCACGTTGACCGGCCGGCTCTGGTACTCCACGATGGTTACGGTCACGATGGGATCGACCAGCACCTTGCCGTTGGTCAGGGCCTTGGCAATGGCGGATTCCAGTTGCGAGGGAACCAGACCTTGCACCTGGATCGGATCCTTCAGCATGGGTAAGCGAATGTTGCCGGCGGCATCCACCCGCACCGTGCGCGTCAGTTCGGGGGAATCGTACACCGAGAGTGCCAACAAATCGTCTGGCCCAACCGGCTGCGTGGGCAAATTCGAGTAGGAGTACTCAGCATTCGGCGACGCCGTTTGTTGCGCACAGATGCATCCCGTCAGCGCGAGCCAGAAGCAGCCTGTGCGCGCTGCGAAACGACCCCGCCGGATGGCTTTAATGTGAGTCATGACGGATTCGCGAGGAAATCGGGGAGTTAACGGTGCGGTACCGCTTGGCGCCTTTATACGCCTCAGGGTGACCCATGTCATCTCTTGAGCCCTTCGCCAGGTAGACGATCAATTACCCTCCATGCGGTGTTTCTTGAGTGTAGTCTCAGAATCAGGCATGGGAACCGGGATTTTCTCACTGGCATTCACCCCCGGTGGTGGCGGAGAGTCTTACCTTTTTTAGGGCAAGCTTCCCCTCCACCCGCACCGTTCCAGGCTGGCGGTGGTAAAACAGCGCCAGGCTCACGAAATCGGCCCCTTCAGGGGCGGCGAAGCGGGCAGACGCGGAGCCTCCCTGCTCTGCGGAAAGGCTCGCGGTCCTGGCCAGCACGGCGCCGGTTCGTGGGTCGATGACCTGCCACTCCAGCCCGCTGCCCGGTGCGATGCCCGAAGATTCGTAATCAACGGCCAGAACATAGTTCCTTTGTGCCTTCATCGGAACGGTCTGCTTCAGGAGCAGAAAACTGTCCGGTTCTTCCCCTGAAAATTCGAAGCCCAGTGCATTCGGATGAACATCCAGGTACGAACTCACCCCTTCGATCGTCATCAGGCGCCAGTCGAAGCCGTGGGATAGGGGCGATTTGCTGAAGCTCCCATTGGTGACAATGTCAGCGGAATCCGCCAGCGGGGGATACGAAAAGCGTGCGGCAACTCCGTTCCATAGGGGCAACGCCAAATCGGAATGTTGGTGCTCCATGAGCCAGTCGCATGCTTCCAGCAAGGTGTTGGTGCTCTCTTTACTGTTTACCGGCAGCAGATACGATGCCGCCTCGGCTACCGCCCTTGGATCGCCTTGCGTGAAGAGGAAATTTACGAACTGACTCTGGATGACCGGCCTCTTGATTTGCAGCTGGTTCTCAATCGCGGCAGCGTCTGGGCTGATGTACCAAGCCAGCCGGAATAAGGCTGTGGCGTCGTCGGGAGCCATTTGGGCGGCCTTCTGCGCCCAGTACCAGAAGCGGACAGGATTTTCGTGCCGGAAATAGAAGTTTGCCAGCGACCAGCTGGGCAGAAAAGTCGTGTCCACCGTTGCCGCTCGCAACAGCGCATTTTCGGCCCGGTGTAGATCGTTCCCCGCCTCGTCCAAGAGCCCCAGCTGGATCCAACTTGCGGCGTCGTAGCGATTCAGTTTCACTGCCGCCTCGAGCAGCCGCTTTGCGGATGCCGGATCGCTGGCATAGACCTCATCGGCAAGTTGCGTCGGGTACGCCCCGTTCCCGGGCATCAGGCGCATCGCCAGGCGAGTCGCGTCCGGCTGATTGCGGCGAGCCGAAAGATCAGCGACGGCGAAGCGCAGGTTCCAACCGATGGCTACGATGATCGCCAACAGAAAGCCGGCTCTGATGGCGACCGCCGCCCGCCTCATTTGCTGAGCTTATCAATCTGCCGATCCAGTTCCGAAATGGCGTCGAAGGGCTTCCCGAACAGGTCTTCCCAAACGATGTGTTGTGAGCCGCCTGCGCTGTCCAGGTTAATCAGGCTGGCGGCCGTGAGGTCCTTGCTGATGGGGAGATACACCGCAGCTAAACATTTCGTATACCGGGGCGAATAAAAGACGGAATACACCCGGGTTTCCCTGACCACAGCGGTGAACGTCCTGGCGACCCGGGCGGTTTGTGCATCGCAGTCGGCCTGTGCCTTGCGCGCCAAAGTCTTCTCGGCCGCCTTCTGCTGCACACTTTGCCCGGGTGCACAGACAGTGAGGAGGAGTAGTGCCGCCGTGATCAAGCGTGTGTGCATCGTATGCAACCTCTCCTGGAAAGCATCCCCCATATCATACTGATCCACCGCTGGGAGGGTGGGCCAAGGTGGGTGGCGGTGCGAGTCCGTCTTTACCTATTCCGGTCGGCTTCCCTTTGGGCAGGTACGATCGAGGTCCGCGTACCCCACTCAAGCCAAAACCGGGCTTGAATGGGCCACCCTCTGGGCGGTGGGTGGGAGAGATCGCAAACACCAGGTCCAGTTCGTTCCTGTCTTAATTGCCTGGGGCAACCTAAGACTGAAACGATCGCCGGGAAATTGGAAACCTAATCGTTTATTTCCGCACAGCCGCGTGCCGAGTGGGATACATGTGCGGCTGAGATTTATTGATTAGGAGCGTAGTCGAGAGATCTGCAGTTTTTCCCGGAATTAACGCGGACTTTTCAGGGCATCCGCGCCATAAGCACTCTTGATGGTAACCAAAATGACTCGTTATGAGACATTCCCGCGCTCCAAATCGGAGCGGTACTTCTTGCAGACGGCTTATGTCAATCAAACTAACGTTGATTTCCACTACAACTTCTGTCACCGTTTGGTTTAGATCTTAACCCGCAAACGATGTCCTCGTCTGGTAAGCGCCGGATAGTTATCTAATTTTGATTCCACTCTATCGCGGTGCCGCGAGCAAAGATGTAAGTAACGGCTGAGCAAGTTATCCAACTTATTAGCGATTGAACCCACAGGGAGTATTCATGGCCACCGATTTTCCCGTACCAACTGCGGAGCCGATTGAGTTTTCTTCTCCTTCGGTGTTGGCGCAGCCTCTTACGATTCTCAGGAGCGCGATGGGCGTAGCCATCCCGGTGTTGCTCGATGTCTGCTGCATTGCCCTTGCCTGTTCGGTAGCCATCCTGCTCTATCACTTGTATCGGCCGCTCGATGGCCGCGACTCCTGGCTGCTTTTGGCAGAAATTTGCCTGGAGTACGGGGCAGCTTTCGTGATTCTTGCGCAAGCCCAGCAACTCTACACCGAACGCGCGACGCTGCTCCAGGTCGCCAACACGGCACGCATCTTAAAAGCGTCCCTTTACGGTCTCGCGCTTCTTTCGGTAGGCAACTACTTCACCAAAGCCGAAATGCCGCGTTTGCTGCTTACTTATTTCTGGGCGTTTGCTACTCTGCTGCTGGTTCTACAGAAGTACTCCACCAGTAAATTAATGCTGGAGTGGAGATCGCTGTTCGCGCGCCAGAGACGAGTACTCATCTGCGGCACCACTCGTGAAACCAGGCGCCTGTTCTCCTATCTTCTGCACTCCCCTCACTTGGGACAGGTTCCGGTAGGATTTCTGGACGAAAGTGGCTTTGACAGCCGGCGTGTTATTTACAGCCACGATTACAACCTCAAAGATCACGCGCCGGTGATTTCCGAACCTCTTTCGGAATCTCTCTTGCGCTCTCTCGATGTGCAGGAGATCTTCGTCCCCCCTACCCTCTCCCAGGCGCGCATGAATGAGCTGCGGGCTTTGTCCGCTGCGGCCGGGGTCCGGTTATCTCTTGTGGGCGCTGGGCATCCTTACTTCGCCGAGCATTCCACTTCGGTGCGAATGATTGACGGCATCATGGTTACCACTTTCGGGGCCGATGGTGTCCATCCGCTGCCTTACATGGTTCTCAAACGCCTCGCTGATATGCTGTTGTCTTCTCTGCTCTTGCTGTTCACTTTTCCTATGTGGCTGGTGGCGGCCGTCATGGTTAAAGCCACGTCCCCGGGACCCGTTTTCTTTCGCCAGGAGCGGACAGGCCAATCCGGGAGGCGCTTCGTCATGCTGAAGTTCCGCAGCATGTATGTCGACACGCCAAAGTACGGCCGCTCTCCGGAAAGCGAGACCGACCCGCGCGTAACCCGGGCAGGGAGGATCCTGCGAAAAACAAGCCTCGATGAGCTTCCACAACTTTGGAACGTCCTGATGGGAGACATGTCTCTGGTCGGGCCCCGGCCGGAGATGCCGTATATCACTGAGACCTACACGCCGCTCGAGCGCCGGCGGCTGTCCGTTCCCCAGGGCCTGACCGGCTTTTGGCAACTCAGCGGCGACCGCAAGTTCATCATCCACCAGGCCATCGAATATGACTTGTACTACATCGAGAACCGCGGCATGTTTCTCGACTTTGCCATCCTTCTCCACACCTTGTTTTTTGCCATGAAGGGGCTCTAAGAGTGCGCGTGAGCACCTTCACTGCTGCCTGGGCTATCATCTGAAACACTTACAAGATCAAGTGATGCTGATAAGCCCGGCGCTGAGCGCTGGGATAGTGCAGGCCGTCTGGGTGCCCACCGGAGTCAATGTCTCCGCACTTACCGGAGCGAAACTGCCGTCAATATTCACAGTCGCGCCTTGAATGGTGACTCCGGAGAGAGCAGCCAGGCTGGGCCCCGTCATGGTTTGCAGAGTCGCTGTCTGGATACTCTGGTTGGTCTGAATGGTGAGGGTAAGATTCTGCACCGTGTCTTTATTTACGACAATCAGGTTGAGGCCGCCGGTCGCGGTACGTACGGCATAGGCGGTCGCCTCGATACCGCCCGCCGAAAGCTGGGTTGATAGCAAAGTACCAGATCCGGCCAAGGAAAAGAGCAGCAGCCCATAGTATTCGGGCCGAGCCTCAATCACCGCGCCTGAATCGTCTGCGATCGGAGTATAGCCGGGCGAGTTACCGCCGCCATGCATGTTGACCCCAGTCGAGCCGCCGAGAGCTAAGTCAAAGAGGAAGTCGATCACCCATAAGGAGGAAGCGTAACTGTTGCTCACCCCCGGCGCGCCCCCATCGTAAAAAGAATTGCATTCGCTCATGCGGTACGGGATCCCGAGCTGCTGGGCCCCGGCGTTCAAGATTGCCAGATCGGCCGTAAGTGGGAGGTCGGGGCTAATCAGGAAAGAGGCGGTGGCGGTGGGGCTCGCTCCGCTGGCACGATAGTAGTGCTGGGTAAGCAGCACCAGCTCGCTGGGCGTAACTGCCTGGCCGAAGGGCAAAGTCCAGGAGATGATGTCGTTGCCGCCTCCTGTAGCCGGGCCGGTAAAGGGCACATGGGGCGCCACCTGCACGATCGCCGAGCGAAAGGAATTCCAGAGGCCCAGAAAGTCCTGGAAGGTCCAATTGCCGGCGAAAAAGCTGCCCGTCGTGCCGTACTCGTCGGGCTCATTCCCCAGCTCAATGCCAAGAAGATTCTTACCCAGAGCCGAGACTGCAACCGCAACTTCTTCGGCCGCCAAAGCAGGGGTAGAGGTGGCGAGGTTCACACCGTAAAGACACAACCAGCCAGTCGCCTGCAGGAAACCTGCCAGCGCTTGGATATTGGCGGATGTGATCTGTGCGTGGGTGCCGGTTGCACTGTTGGTCCACAGAAGTTGGTCGACGGTGCCCCCGCCGAGGCGTAAGACCCCGGCGCCAAGAAGGCGAAATAGCGCAATAAGATTGTGGTTGGAAGGGTGGAAGTAGCCATAGGTTATGGCCAGCTTCTCGTAGCTCAAACCGATGAATTGCGACGGAATTGTCCCGATGGCGGTCGACCCCACAGTCAACGAACCCATGATGGACGAGCCGGACGAACCAGGAGAAGTGTTCCCGGGAGAAGCCTGGTCATTGGAGTTAGGAGAATAACCGCAGCCGGGTAGCAAAGAACATGCGGCGAATGACGCCGCTCCCTGCAGCAGACGTCGCCGGCTCAGCATGACGTTCGGATTATCGACTGGGATCATTCGCGTAGCACACTCGGCGGCAATGCCGCGGTAGCCAGGGACCTGCATCAGCACCAGAGCGCGTTCTGGATCTGCTGCACCTGGGCGCGTGTGTTGGACCAGGTAAAGCGTTCCAGAAATGCCGCATAGCCTTGCTGGCCGAGCCGGGTGCGAAGCTCGGGACTCTCCGCTAGCCGGCGCAACGCGGAAGCCAGCGCCAGCGGCGATTTGCGCTCCACCAGGATGCCGCCGCCGCGGGCAAAAATCTCGTTCGCACCGCCTCCCAGCGTGCTCACGACTGGCAGGCCCGAGGCCAGAGCTTCCACGTTGACCATGCCAAATGGCTCATCCCAGATCGAGGGCGAACAGAACATGTCCGCGGAACGAAAGAGTTCACCCAACGCTTTCCCGCTGCGATAAGGAAGAAACTCAACCGTCCCCGGCGAGGTAGCCTTCAGGCGCCGGATGTAATCGGTCTCCACGCCCCTACCGAAACTGGAAGAGCCGACAATCATTGCCTGGAGAGGGACTGCCTCCGCTTTGAGCAGTTTCATGGCCTCGAGCAGAACGTGCACTCCTTTGTCTTCCACCAGTCGTCCGGCAAAAAGCACCGTGACGGGTGCAGCATTCTTACGACCGTCCCCGGCCGGATAGAAGATCGACTGATCGGCGCCGTTATAGAGGACCGACGAAGTACCGGCTTGGGGAAACTTTTTGTGCGCCTGCTGCCGCAGAAACTCACTGACAAAGACCAATTTGTCCACGCGAACCTGACGCATCAACCGCTCCGGACCTTCGACCAGATGGGAGTTGTGCAAATGAAGAACGACGCGGCCGCCGGCGTGATGAATATGCGGGGTGAGCGCGATGGCGAACTCAGGCCGATTGTGAATCCACACAATGTCCCCAGGCCGCACGCGCCGGAGCAGAGGTCCAAAAATGAGTCGTATAACGAGGCGATGAAAGAACCAGGGCAAGCGGCAGACTCCTTTGCGCCAGCTCTTATAAAACTTGAGCGCGGCCAGCACGCTGACAGCTTCGCGGGGGAAGTTCCAGCTGTCATCTGCCGAGGGACACACCACGACTGACCGCGCATCATTGCGCAAGACGTTGGCTGCCCAGCGGGAGATGGCGCCTCCGTCAAACTCGGAAAACGGCTCTGCTTCGGTCAGAAGATGATAAGTGGTATGGAGCATGCGAGTTCCCTGGTTATCCCTAAGGTAAGACAAATAAGATGGCCTACTTGCGAAGAGTAACTTGGGATCACCTTGGGTTGCTCGATTTAAGCGTACTTATTTAGGCAGTAATTGCTTAGTCTCAAAATGGAACATGTCGAGTTCCAACTTAGAAAGCCCCTCATGGCCACTTCGTACTTTCACCAAAACCGATATTGCTTTACGCCAGCCGTTCTGTCACCTTTGCGTTAGGTCACCCGCCGACCGTAATAGCACCGTTGTCTTATTGTCCGTTGGCGAACTTTCTGCCTTGGCTCCTGAAGCCATTTGATGTTAGACGCAACAGCTGAACCTCTGCAATTTAACTGGGAGAATCCCCCGCATGGCCGCATTAAGCGCAAACTCCGCAACAATCACTGGCACAGTTGCGTTTCTGGGATTGACGCTGCAACCCAAGTCGATGCCTGAAATGAATCAGCTGGTGGAGCAAGGGATTCGCGAGCGTCAGAAGTGGATTATCGCGAACCATAACTTACATAGCGTGTACCTGTTTCACAGGCACGCCAAGCTGCGCGAATTTTATTCCCGCGCTGACTACACGTACGTCGATGGTATGCCCCTGGTGGCGCTGGGTCGCCTGTACGGGTATCCGTTGCAGCGCGACCACCGGGTGACGAACGCGGACTGGACGGTCCCGTTGATGCAGCTCGCCGCAGAGAAAGGATGGCGGGTCTTCAATCTTGGCTCGCCTAAGCAAGTGGCGGAGAAATGTGCGGCGGAGCTGCGCCGGCTCTACCCCACATTGCAGCTGCAAGCGAGCGATGGTTACTTCGACGCCCGCAAAGGCAGCGCAGAGAATGAAGCTTTGCTAAGGCGCATCAATGCTTACCGGCCCGATCTGTTGCTGGTGGGAATGGGCATGCCGCGGCAGGAGTTCTGGACCCAGGAAAACTTCGCCCGGCTGCAAGCCCATGTCATTCTGTCATCGAATGGAGCGGCCTTCGACTATCTTGCCGGGGCTGTGCCGACTCCTCCAAGGTGGGCGGGACGGATGGGTTTGGAATGGTTTTTCCGCCTGGTCAAAGAGCCCCGCCGCCTGTTTACTCGCTATCTCGTGGAACCGTGGTACATCCTGCTGCTCCTGTTGCTGGACTATCCGCGCACCCAGCTCTGGCCCAAGCTGCGCACCCGCACCTTGGCGGGCTACGCCAACGGCAGCGAGCAGTCAAGCCCGATGCAAGTGCGGGGTGATTGATGCCAGTAAGCCAGAGCAAAATCAGCCGCCGGGATTTCATCAGGCAAGTGGGCGCGCTGGCCGCGGCAGCGCGGGCTTGGCCTTATGCGACGGCGCAGTCAGCTACGCAGCCGCTGCGGCAGCTGGCTGGGCAAAAGGGGCTGCTGTTCGGTTCCTGCCTGGCTTTGAAGTATTTCGCTCAGTCCGCAGCCTATCAGCAGCTGTTTTTGGCGCAATGCGACATTGCCACCCCGGAGCTGCATATGAAGTGGAGTTCGCTGAGCAGCCAGGCTGGGGTGTATGACTTCGGGACTGCCGACAAGTTTGTCGCCTTCTGTGCGGCTAACCGCATCAAGGTCCGCGGGCATACCTTGGTCTGGCATGACGCCGTGCCCGCCTGGGTAACCCCGCAGCTGACACCCGCCACCGGGCCGGCGATCATGACCAGCCATATCCGCAAGGTAGCCGGCCACTTCGCCGGCCAGGTGTACTCCTGGGACGTGGTGAATGAGGTGTTGGATCCGGGAAGCCGCCGGCCGGATGGGCTGCGCGATAGTCTCTGGCTGCAAAACTGCGGGATCGATTACATTGAGCAGGCTTTTCGTGCCACAGCTGCCGCGGATCCGCAGGCTCTGCTGGTGTGGAACGAGACCTATCTCGAGGTGTCAAACGGTTTTGGCCAGGCGAAGCGGACGGCCATGCTTACCTTGCTCGACGCCATGCTGGCCCGCGGTGTTCCCATCCAGGGCATCGGCCTGGAATCGCATTTGCGGTCTGAACTGGCGGGCGCGTTAGGGGATGCGAGTTATGAGGTTTTTCTTGCCGAGCTAGCGCGGCGCGGCATGAAGATCTTTATCACCGAACTGGACGTTCAGGATACGACTTTGCCCGCCGATGCGGCTGCCCGTGATCGTGCCGTCGCCGACATCTACAGCAGATTTCTTAGTGCTACCCTCCGCCAGCCGGCGGTGAAAGGGATCATCACCTGGGGGCTTGCCGATTGCTTCACCTGGATAGCCGGATACCGCCCACGCAAGGATGGCTTGCCGGTGCGGCCGCTCCCCTTCGATGCCGCCTGCCAACCGAAGGCGGCTTACTACGCCATCGCCGAAACGCTGCAGGCAGCGCCGCTGCGCACCTAGAACATTGTTGGCACGCCACCCGCAAAGGAGGGCAACCATGGTTATTGTTTCTGCCGTAATCCCCACTCGCGGACGACCCGAGCTGGTGCAGCGGGCCGTGCGCAGTGCGCTGGCCCAGACGCTGCGCGAGATGGAAGTGGTGGTGGTCATCGATGGTGAAGATCCTGTCACCAGCCTCGCGCTCCAGAAGCTGCAACAGCTGGATGAACGTCTGCGCGTGATTGCGCTGTCATCGAGCGTAGGCGGATCGGACGCGCGCAACCTGGGAGCCGAGGCGGCTCGAGGCGAGTGGATCGCATTTCTCGATGACGACGACGAATGGCTCCCGGGAAAGTTGTGGGCGCAGCTCGAGGCGGCCACGCGGTCCACGGCGCCGGTGGTGATCGGAACCTGCAAAATGGTCGCGCGCACCCCGTTCCAGGACTACGTGTGGCCGCGGCGCTGGCCGTCACCGAATGAGCAGATCGGCGAATACCTGCTGGCGCGCCGCACCCTCACCCGCGGCGAAGGGTATCTTCAGACCTCTACTTTTTTTGTCCGCCGCTCGCTCATGCTGGAGCAACCGTTCAAGAGCGGCCAGCTAAAGCATCAGGATACAGAGTGGGTGCTGCGCCTGGGCCGCATGCCCGGGGCCCAAGTGGTGTTTGCCGATCAGGTACTGGCCATCCACAACATCGAAGAGGAACGGCCCACAGTCAGCAATAAGGCCAACTGGCAATACTCGCTCGAGTGGCTACGGCGCGATCGCCACCTGTTCACCCCGCGCGCTTTGTCCGCTTTCGTCCTCTACCAGATCGCGGCGGAGGCCTCGGATCAGGGAGAGTGGCGCGCCCTCCATCAGCTGCTATTCGAGGCCTTGCGTTATGGCAAAAACAGCCCGCGCGGCTACGCAATTTTCGCGGCCATTTGGTTGCTGCCCCGGCGCCGCCGGCGCCGCTTGCGCGATTGGATGGCGCGCCGTCCGGCGCTTCGGCCGCTGGTGTACTCCCTATGAAGATCCTGCAGGTTACGCGACAATTTCTTCCTGGTCAAGGTGGCATGGAGAGCGTGGTCGAGGGCCTGAGCGTTGCCCTGCAGCGCAGCGGCCACACGGTGCAGGTAGCCACCTTGCGCTTGCTTTTTTCCACCGGCACCATGGCCCCAACGCAGTCGTTCGAAGCCGGTCTCCCGGTACGCCGCATGCGCCACTGGGGTCCTCGCCGCTATCCCGTGGCGCCAGCCGTGCTCAGCGCCATTCGCGGCTACGACCTGGTGCACATTCACGCCATCGACTTTTTTGTCGATTATCTGAGTCTGTTGCGCAGGCTGCATCGCATCCCGCTGGTGGTCAGCACGCACGGCGGCTTCTTTCATACCGAGCATGCCCGGGCTTTCAAAGAAATGTATTTCAAAACCGTCACCCGCCGTTCGCTGCGCGGAGTGCGGGCGGTGGTTTGCGTGAGCCAGCACGATCGCGAGATGTTCTCGAAGATTGTGCCTGCTTCCCGCATCCGGGTCATTGAGAACGGAGCCAATATTGATGGCCTGTGGAGCCTGAAAAAGCAGGTAGAGCCCGGCCTGATCGTGGGCATTTCGCGGCTGGCTGAGAACAAACGGGTGTACAAGGTGCTGGAGGCGATGGCCTTGCTCAAGCACCGTTTCCCGCGCCTGCGGCTGGAGTGGGTGGGAGCCGATTTCGGCGGAATGCGGGGCCCGCTGGAGCGTCTGGTGGTCGAGCTCGGCCTGAGCGGCCGGGTGCGCTTTCGCGGCGCCGCCGGCCGGGAAGACTTGCAGCGCTTGCTGCAGCAGGCCCACCTGTTCGTGTCCGCTTCCAGCTACGAGGGCTTCGGGCTCTCCACGATCGAGGCGATGAGCGCGGCGACCGTGGTGTTGGTCACTGCCGTGGGAGCGCATCCCGACGTGGTTCAGGATGGGGTGAGCGGCTTTCTGATGGATCAGGATGCGACCGGGCTCCCGTCCCACATGGAACGTGTGCTGTCGATGCCGGCCGCGAAACTGGCGGAGATCGGTGAGGCGGCGCAGGCAGCGACCAAACGCTTTTCCTGGAGCCGGATCGCCCCCCAGTACGAGCAACTCTATGAACAGGTTCTGGGCCATGAGGCCCTGGCTCACGAGATTCAGGGCCACCAGGTTTTGGGCGCGGGGGGATCGTGATCGTGAGCCAGACCACCACTAGCCAGGGAACGATCGTGGTTTTCCGCATCCAGCTCTTGCCGCCCTCAGAGACGTTCATCGTGGCCCAGGCCGGGGCCATGCGACGGTTCTCGCCGTTCTTTGTGGGCTGGCGCAAGATGGCAGGTATCGAGTTGCCCCAGCACGCCAGCTGGACGGTCGATGGCGGCGGATTGTGGGGGAAACTGCGCGAACTTCGCTTTCGCTATGCAGGTCCTACCCGCGAAGAGGTGGCACGGCTGCGGGCGCGCTCTCCTCGGCTGGTTTATGCGCACTTTGCTCCGGATGGTTACGCGGCGATGCAATTGGCTGATCGCCTCGGGGTGCCGTTGGTGACGGCTCTGCACGGCTATGACGTGACGATGAGCGACCAGGCCTTAGCCGCGACGCGGCTGGGGCGCGAATATGTTCGCGGCCGGTCGGCACTGCAGCAGATGGGCGCGCTCTTTTTAAGCTGCTCCGCATTTGTGCGCAGGCGCGGGCTGGAGTTGGGCTATCCGGCGGAGCGCACCATCGTGCACTCCATTGGCGTGGATATAGAGCGCTTTAAGCCGCCCCCGGCGGGGCAGCGGGAAAAGCTGGTCTTGTTTGTCGCGCGCCTGGTGGAGAAGAAGGGTTGCGGAAGTCTGATCGAAGCCATGGCTGAGGTACAGCGCCACGATCCTGCGGCCGAGCTGGTGGTCATCGGCACCGGCCCGCTGCGTCCGGATTACGAGCGGCTTGCGGCCGGACTGGGAGTGCGCTGTCGTTTTCTGGGGACGCAGCCGCCTGCCGTGGTGAGGGATTGGATGGGACGTGCCGCCGTCTTCTGTGTGCCCAGCGTGGTTGCCGCCTCGGGCGATGCAGAGGGCTTCGGCATGGTGTTCATCGAGGCGCAGGCCATGGGCCTTCCCGTGGTCAGCACCCAGAGCGGCGGAATACCGGAGGCGGTAAAGAGCGGGGAAACCGGGCTGCTGGTGACGGAGCGAGATCCTGAGGCGCTGGCCGAGGCGATTCTCCAGCTGCTCGAAGACAACAAACTATGGCGGCGCTACAGCCTCGCCGGCAGAAGGCATGTGGTTACCCACTTCAACCTGGCTCGGCAAACCAGCCGTCTGGAAGGTCTTTTCGAGCAGTTGCTGACCACGCCAGGCAGCACCACAAAGAACGGGGTATCCCGTCCTTGAAGCAGTTACTGGTGTTCAAAAATGAAACTCGTACCAAGCAGGAGCGAAGTGGGTAATGGGGCAAATGACAGGGGTTTTAAATGCCGTACCGGCGGCGACCGTGCACACGGGTCGCCGCTTCTATCAGCCGGAGCTCGATGGACTGCGCTTCTACGCATTTCTGGGTGTTTTTGTTTGTCACACGCTGCCCTTTGACGGGGCTTTCTATCGCCGCTTTCATCTACCCGTTCCGGGGCTGTGGGGGGCGATGGCCAAATCGGGCGCGGCTGGGGTCGATCTATTTTTTGCCCTAAGCGCTTTCTTGATCACCTCCATCCTGCTGCGCGAGCAGCAGCAAACCGGCGGCATCTCGCTGCGCCACTTCTACCTTCGCCGCATCCTGCGCATTTGGCCGCTTTACTTCCTGATGATTGCGTTAGCTGTCGTGCTGGCCCACACGGTGGCCGGGCAAAGTCTCCCCTGGTACTACGTTGGCGGCTACCTGCTCTTTGCCGGCAACTGGGTGCACGCGGTATTTGGCCGTCCGGAGTCGGTTTGCTCGCCATTATGGACAGTCTCGATCGAAGAGCAGTTCTACCTGCTCTGGCCGCTGCTGATGAAGATGCTCCGGCGCCGCGGCATGATCGTAGCCGCCATAGTTACTTTCCTGCTGGCGACCGTCAGCCGTTTGGGTTTTATGCTGGCCGGTTGGAGCGGGGGCTTCATCTACTACGGCAGTATTTCCCGCTGCGACTCTTTGGCTCTGGGCATTTTGCTGGCACTGTTCGTGGATCGTGTGCCCCGGCTTACCCGCGGGCTGCGTTGGCTGCTGCTGGGGGCCGGCTTGACCGGGTGGGTCGCTTCCTCAGCCTGGCTCAACGAGCAGCCGGGACCAGTCGACATGCGCATGGTGCTGGGGCGGTTCATCGTTTCTCTTTCCGCCGGAGCAATTCTGTACGCCTGCCTGCACAGCCACAGCAAGCTGGTGCGTGGCGCGTGGGTGGTGCGGCTGGGCAAGATCAGCTACGGGCTTTATGTGTTGCACCTTACCGCCATTCTCCTCGTGCTGAAGCTCCTCCACCCGGTGTGGGGTTGGCAGCTGCTGGCCGCCAAGGCCTTGGGCTTTGGAATGACGGTCTCCCTCGCCTTGGCATCGTATCGCTGGGTCGAGTCTCCCTTCCTGCGCATCAAGGATCGTTTTGCCACTGTACTTAGCCGGCCAGTCTGATGAGGACCATCGCCGCGTAACTGGAGGTCTATGTTGGACAAGATAGCTTTGCAACCCTCGGCTGTAGTCATTGCCGCCAACCCCGCGTCGCGCGAGCTCACGCTGCGCGAGGTAGGCGTGATGCTCACGCGCCGCCGTTGGATCATCTACTTCAGTCTCTTGCTCTGCTTTGTGCTGGCGATTCTGGCGCTCATCTTCTCCACCCGGCGCTATAAGTCCATAGGCGAGATCGAACTGCAGAAAGATTCCACCGCTTCGCTGGGCATCCAGACCACGGACAATGCCGACGCGCCCTCGGACGCGCTCGAAGTCAACATGATCATTCAGACGCAGGCCAAGATCCTGCAATCGGATTCTCTTGCCCTGCGGGTGATTGAAGATCTTCACCTCGAGCAAACGGACGATTACCGGCAGAAGTGGTCGCCGCTGGAATGGGCCGCTGGACTCTTCGGGTCCGCGGGAACACCGGATCCCAAGAACGGCACGCTCGAAAACTCACCTCACCGGCGGATGCGGGTGCTGAAAATCTTTCATCGCAAGTTAACCGTGAAGCCGGTGGCGGGCACGCGCCTCATCGATGTGGAGTATCTCAGTCCCAACCCGGAACTGGCGGCGGCGGTGGTGAACCACCTGCTGCAAGGGTTGATCGAAAAGGGCTTTCAAGCCCGCTATGACGCCACCATGCAGGCCACCACGTGGTTGAGCTCCCAGCTCGCAGACCTGCGCAACAAGACTCTCGAGTTACAGGCGGAGCAAATCAAGCTGCAACAGGAGGCGGGTGTCTTTGCGCTGGGTCAAGTGGATAAGGATGGGCGGGACGAGGTGTATAACCCGACAGTCGAGAAGCTACAAATGGCCACCCAGGCCGAAGCCCAGGCGCAGCAGAACCGCATCCTGAAGGGCGCGATCAATGAGGTGGTCAAAAGCGGTAATGCGGAGCTGATCTCGGGGCTCGCGGGAAACGCCGCCGGCGCTTCCAGCGCGATGAGCACCTCGCTCAGTTTGATTCAGAACCTGCGCCTGCAGGAGGCGACCCTGCAGGGTCAACTGCAGGAGCTCTCGGCGAAATTCGGACCGACTTATCCCAAGATCGCCGAGACGCGGAGCAACCTGGTTGCGGTGCAGGGAGCCGTCAAAGCGGAGGTGGCCCGGGTTGCCGACCGGGCCCATAACGACTTTATGATTGCTCAGCAAGCGGAGCAAAAGACCCGCCAGGATTTCAACACTTACAAGGCCGAGGCGGAAGCCCTCAACAACAAGACCATTGAATATCAGATGGTGCGGCAGGAAGCCGACCAGACCCGAGGGGTCTACGACGATATGTCGCGCCATCTCAAGGAGTCGGGTCTGTTGGCCGGTCTGCGCTCCACTAACATCTCCGTCGTCGACTGGGCCAAGCCCAGCGATACTCCGGCCAAGCCTGTGGTCTTACTCTACCTTTGCGGATCGATTCTCGTGGGCCTGATCGGTGGCGTGGTGGCCGCATTGCTGCGCGACGTGACCGACACCAAGATTCAGGACTTGCGGGAGATATCACGCGAATTGGGTCCGATGCCACTGTGTGTGTTGCCCTATCAAAAGGAACGTCCCACCTTACCGGCTGGGGACGGTTGGGTGGCCAAGTCGCCTCTGCCGGCATTGGACAGTCCCCGCTCCCTGTTTGTAGAGTCGCTGCGCTCGCTCCGGACTTCTCTGATGTTGTCTCGCAGTGGAGCGCCGCCGCGTTCGGTGCTGGTGACGAGTCCGCTGTCGGGAGAGGGGAAGAGTTTTCTCAGCTGGAACCTCGCCATCCTATTCGCCAAGCAAGGCAGACGCGTCTTGTTATGCGACGCGAACCTGCGCCATCCTTGGCTGCATCGGAATCTCGAGATCAGTCCGGTGGTTGGGCTCAGCACGGTGTTGACCGGCCTCTCTCCCGACCATGGCGCCTCGGTGGTGATTCCCGTGCTTGAGGTTCCTGGGCTGTTTCTCATACCCGCTGGCCCCCTGCCTCCGTACCCGGCGGAACTGTTGGGGTCTCACCAGATGGCAGATCTGGTGAAAATGTGGGAAGTCCAGTACGAGATGGTAATTTTCGACGCGCCGCCGGTTCTGCAATTCACCGACGCGGTGGTACTCAGCTCCCTGGTGAACTCGGTCCTGCTGATGGCCAGGCATCAGAAGACTCCTCTGTCGGCGCTTGAAAAGAGCTACCGCATGCTGGAGGAGGTACAGTCCACCGACGGCCGCAAGATCAACATCGTGATCAACGGCGTGAAAGAGCAGCCTGATGAAAGTTATATCTCTTTGTACGAGAGGGAAGCCGCGAGAGCCTAAATGAAAAATCGAAATCGTTTGTGTTCACTTTTACTGCTTTCCCTCGCCTTGACGAGCGGTTTAGCCGCGCAGAAGGAGACTCTGCTGATCGGGCCGGGCGATCTGCTGCACCTTATGGTCTATGACACGCCGGAGATGGAACAGCGCGCCAGGGTAACTGACGCAGGAACGATTCCTTTCAGCTTCCTGGGCAACGTCGATGTTGGGGGTTTAACCCCAGAGCAGGCAGCGGAGCAAATCCAGCACCGGCTTATAGCCGCCGGCGTCATGCTCCACCCGCAGGTGACGGTACGAGTGGAAGCTTATGCAACCCTGAACGCATCGGTGATGGGCCAGGTACAAAAGCCCGGAATGTACGAGATCGATACTCCGCGCAAAGTGGTCGACGTGCTGGCTCTGGCCGGCGGGCTTACCAGTCTTGCCGATCGCCACATTACCATTCAGCGCTTCGGACCCGAGAAAGAGAAGGTTGAGTACTTCTATTCGAATCAGGCCTCGAACGCCTTGTTTCATGATCCCCTCGTCTATCCCGGCGATACCGTGGTTGTGCCCACGGCCGAGGTGGTCTATGTGCTGGGCGATGTGGCCAAGCCAGGCGGCTACCCGATCAACACCAACAACTCGAGAATGACCGTGCTGCAGGCAATTGCGCTGGCGGGCTATGCCAATCACACTGCCTCCGTCGGCAAATCGAAGCTGGTGCGGCAATCCGATGGGAGGGTTGAAGAGATTAATCTGGAGGTGGGTGCGATGCAGAAAGGCAAGAAGCCGGATGTTGCCTTGCTGCCCGACGATGTGGTTTACGTCCCCTTCAGCTTCGCGCGCAACATCGGAATCAACGGCCAGGGCATCCTGGCTTCCGTCGCCTCCGCTGCCGTCTACAACCACTGATGGCTGCCCTCGTAACTACGCAGAGAATCGCGCCTGCTGCGGCGCCTGCTGGCGGGACTATCAACGCCGCCAGCCACGCCGTCAGCCGGCGGGAAAGCCAGGGGGAGGAGTCGGCAAAGATCTGGGTCCGCACTTCGACCTGGGGATTGCTGCTGTTGCTGCTCTATTTCGCTCTCGACGGCGTTTCCCCGTTTGTGAATGAGCCGACCGCGACCCGGGCGGTGGCCACGAGTTCAGCCGGCGGAGTTATGGTTGACCGGGCTGGCAAGTTGGTCATCTTTCTGGCCTGTATGCTGTTTGCTGTTCACCGGCACAAGTCTGTTCGGCGCATGAGCATGCAGATGAAATTAGTGACCAGCTTCCCCATCCTCGCGCTTCTGCTCTCGCCGTTATCGCAGCTGACCACGCGGACCCTCAGTTCCGGCACTTTGCTGCTGGGCAGCATTCTGCTGATTTACTACATGATGGTTCGATATACCTTCGACCAGGTGCTTGAATTATTGCTGGTGCTCGGAACCGCAACCATCATGGCCAGTATTGTGTTTGCTCTGGCCCTGCCGCAATATGGTCTGGATGAGATGGGTGGTCATTCTGAAGCGTGGAAGGGTATTTTTAGCGCCAAAAACTACCTGGGCAACCTGGCGCTGTTTTTCATGACCGGAGCAGTGTCGTATCGGCCCCGCACAGCGTTTCTGCGTTCCGTTCGGGTCGCGCAGGTCCTCTTTTGCCTGACTGCGATTGCATTTTCGCGTGCCGCCACAGCGTACCTGCTCACGGCCGTCTATATAGCTTATTTTGTGATCCTGAGAAGCTTACGCCGCTTTCGTAAGAAGGATTACTTTCTCGTTTGCCTCGTCTTCGCGGTGACCCTTTCGGCTGCGGTGGCGTTGATCGTGCTGTGGCCGGATTTCCTGTTCGAGTTGCTGGGAAAAGACGTCACCTTGACGGGGCGCACCGGCATTTGGACCGCGGTCATGGATTCAATTCTCAAGCGGCCGCTGTTTGGGTACGGCTACCAGGCGTTCTGGCTTGGCCTGGAAGGCGAATCATACCGTGTGATTCTCGAGGTTTCCTGGTTGCTGGCGCAGGCGCAGAACGGGTTTCTTGACGTGACCGTCGAATTGGGCGTAGCCGGGCTGGCGATCGTGATCCTGGTGTTCGGCTTCGCATTCCGTGATGGTGTGGCCTGTCTTTTCCAGTCTCGTGATCAGAGGCAGCTTCGGGCGGTTGAATGGTATCTTGCCATCGTCGTGCTCACTCTCATCTACAACCTTGACGAAAGCTTTCTATTTGAACCCAAACACCTTGGTTCGATGATGTTCGTGCTTGCCTGCGTGGGGCTCAAAATCGAATGGCTGCGCCTGCGCGCAGCCAGCAAGGTTTGATGCTTCGCCGAGACGAACCAACCTCAGCTGCGGGCCTTACCCAGTCAAGCCAAAAGACGGCTTGAATGGGCCACCCAGCTGTGGAGGCTGGGAGAGATACCAGACCGCAACCTTGTTCGTTCCCTTCTAACTTGCCGCAGGCAGCTTAAGCGCGGAATGAACAGTCCAGGACCAAGCGGAACCAATCTGGGTGCCCCATGTTCGCACCAGCGGCGAAGCCCTTCCGCTGCTTCTACTCGTTTAGTGAAAGCATTCGAAGAATTCATAATCGGCCCACGTACGCTGGCGCGAACATGGGGCACCCGGATTGGTTTGCTTGGTCTTGCAGTGTTCATCTCGATCGAAGCGTAGTGGATGTTCCTTCTTGGGAAAGCCTTTGCTTAGCTTTTGTTATCGAGGGCAGATTCGATGGCGGCCGTAACCTGCGGTGAATCGGGAGTGACTGCCGGTTCAAAGCGGTCCACCGGTTTGCCATTGCGGTCGAATAGAAACTTGGTGAAGTTCCATTTGATCTCGCCGCCGATCTGCGGATTCACAGATTTGTCCGTCAGAAATGCGTAGAGAGGCGTCTTGTCTTCGCCCTTCACAGAGACCTTGGACATCATGGGAAACGAGACGTTGTAGCGGTTGCGGCAGAACGTCTTGATCTCTTCATTCGTACCCGGCTCCTGGGCAGCGAAATTATTGGCCGGAATGCCGACGATCACCAGGCCACGATCCTTGTACTTCTCGTAGAGCGATTCCAGGCCGGCGTATTGCGGAGTATAGCCGCATTTGCTGGCGACATTCACCAGAAGAAGCACTTTGCCGCGGTAGCTACGCAGTTTCACCGGCTGGCCATCGATGGATTTCAAAGTAAAGCTATAGACGCTGTTTGCCGGTATAGCCATGCAGACGGCGGCTACAGAAAATAGCAGACCAAGGACCAACTTACGCATAAAAACCTCCACACATCTTATACATCGCACAGATCAACCGCCTGTAAAAGAGAGGCACGCGGATCGCCCGTGGGGACAAACTCATGGGCAACATATGCCTTGTACCCTGCCGCCACAATCCCGCGCATCACGCCATCCCACTGCACCTCTTGTTGGTCGTTCAGCTCGTGGCGTCCAGGCACTCCACCGGTGTGGAAGTGGCCCAGCCACTCAATGTTCGCCTGGATCGTGGCGATCAAATCCCCTTCCATAATTTGCATGTGGTAGATGTCGTATAGCAGCTTTACATGGGGGGAATTTACTTCCTTCATGACCGCAACGCCCCACGCGGTGTGGTCCGCCATGTAGTCTTTATGGTTGACCTTGCTGTTCAAAAGCTCCATACAGAGGACTACGTTGTTGTCTTCCGCAATCTTTTTGACCCGGTTCAACCCCAAGATTACGTTCTTTGCGCCCTCTTCATCGGACAGGCCTCGGCGATTGCCGGAAAAAGTGATGACGTTGGGGACCCCAGCCTTAGCGGCCAACGGTACGTTCACCCGCATTCCGGCCTCGATCTTCTCGTGATTGGCAATGACGTTGAGTCCATCGGGAATCGTGCCGGCGTCGACATAGCCCATGGTGCAGGTCAGCCCGTATTTTTTGGGGATTTCGAACTCTTCTGGTTTTAGCAGGTCGATGCCCTTCAGCCCGATCTGCACCCCATAGACGCACAATTCGTCCAGGCTCATTTTGGGATAGCACCAACGGCTGACAGACTGGCGAATCCGGCCGTTTCTGTGGGTTGGCTCCTGGGTCCAAGCCAGAGGAGAAGTGGAGGCCAGTGCCGTACCGGCGATGGCGCTTTGTAGCATTTTGCGGCGGGAAATGGAACGGGTTGAGGTCACGCAGGTATTTTAATCGGGTTTGCCTCCTCAGGCTCCAAACAGATCTTTTCTGCTGGGTAGCATGCTAAGCTCTGTCTCTTTGATCCTCACTTGCAAAATCTGGCGCCAGAGATGGGGCAGAAAAATATTGAGCGTTCCATCATCGGATAGAACGTCACAATAGGTCAGGCAGTATTGTTCCGAACCGAACAGCGGCCGGGTGATGGTGGTTGCCGTCGACATAAAGAATCGAGGCTCCGTCCAGGTGATGCCCTCGTCGTGGGAGAGAGAGATCCAAACTTCGGATCGGTCGTCGCGATTGAAGCCACCACCGGCACTGCGGTTGTGATGCAGGGCAATGATCGTCTTGCCGTCCGATAGTTTCTCAATCATCGGCGGAGCATCGGGATGCACCAGGGGAGTGGGCGAGGGCTCGGACCAGGTCTTTCCGTCGTCAATACTACGCAGCTGCCATAGGTGGCCTTCCTCTGTTCTCGCGAAAAGCACAACCCGTCCTTCGCCAAACGCGAGCGGGCGTCCTTCATCCATGCGCTGCGCCGGCTTCCATTGCCACCCTCCGGGACGCTTGCCAGGCAAGAGTGTCCAGGTCCGGCCTTGATCTTCGCTGCGCAGCACATAGAGCGAAGTGCTGCGCAGACGATAACGGTTGGCCTGTGCTCCGGGTCCATAAGTGCCCGCGTGCGGAGCGAGGAGCCAGGCGCCGCTAGCCGTTTCCGTCATGTTGATGCACCACATGCCTTGAAAACCAGGATCATTCTGGGGCCGGATGCGCTTCGGCTCCGACCATGTATGTCCCTCGTCGTCGGAGAAGCGGGAGGCAATCCCAGCATCTTCGAAGCCATCAAAATCGCCCGGAGCGGGCTCCGTACCGAAGACATGGATTCGCTTGGAGTGCTTCGAGTTCTTCGGAGAAAGGGGAACCCAAGCGTGCTGATTGTAAGCAATTGCCGTTGAGAGCGAGGGGCCGGTCCAGGTCCTGCCCTTATCCTTCGAGCGATACAAAAGAATGTCGTTCGCCTTATAGTGGGGATCGGTAAACCCGTAGTGCGCCTTTCCGGAGATGATCGTCAGCAGGTAATCGCCTGAAGGAGTGATGATGGGACGCGGACAATCCACGTATACCACCGGGTCTGCATCCGGGCTCCATAGCCTCTTCACTTTCCCTAAGCTAAGATCAGGCTGAGGAAAGCGGTGAATCGCCCGGACCTCAAGCCATTCCGGAACCACCACTCCGACGTCCGATGCATACCGGAGACCCTTGGGCAGAGCGTCCGTCTTGATGTTGACTCCTCCGATCTTCATCCTTGTATAAGGCGCCAGGTCCTCGATGCCACATTGCACCCCACCCTTGGACAGGTCGACCGGAAGATAGGACAAATGAGTCGACTGCACGCGAGGGGCGGAAGCCATCGGCCCTAGAGGCGGACAAACGGCCAGTGCCGGGAGGCCATGAAGAAAAGTTCTACGGGTAATCGACATCAGAATGCGTACGTCAGTGCGAGTTGAAAGGCGCGGCCCGCGCTTCCAGCCAAGATAACTCCAAAGTTGGGTGTGGTCATTGTGTTTTGCGGAGTGCTGAAATTCACGTGGTTCATAACATTGAAGGCCTCGGCGCGGAAAGTGAGTGTGCTGCCTTCGGTGATCTTGAAGGCCTTGTGCAGGGCGGCGTCATAACTAAATTGGCGTGGTCCAAAAGCAGCGTTGTAGCTCAAATTCCCGAATACCTGTTGACTGTAAGGCGTCTGGTTATCGAACGCGGCTGGGTTCAACCACTGCCGCGTACTCCTGTTCTTGACGTAACTATTTACGCCAGGAACTGCGTTCGGACGGTCACCGGTGATGCGCTGATTGCGAACCAGGTCTAGCCCGGCGAGGATATTGAACGGCAGGCCGGAGGTATAGGACAGGATGCCGGCAAAATGCCAACCGCCCAAAGCGGCTCTGCCGATTGCGGAGTCGCGCGCAAACGCAACCGTGGGCACCAAGTATGAATAGTCCATGGTGAACACATTCCGTATGTCTCCATCCACGGGCCCATAAGATCCAGCAATATTGCTAAGA
>Ga0302324_100006259_pt1 | contig 25713 bp, 25 predicted proteins | sample Palsa_T0_1_FD_201949 | JGI IMG/M metagenome (GOLD analysis project Ga0302324, IMG submission 201949) | Peat permafrost microbial communities from Stordalen Mire near Abisko, Sweden - Palsa_T0_1 | ecosystem: Environmental > Terrestrial > Soil > Palsa > Peat permafrost | place: Sweden: Abisko... | reverse complement strand
CGGCATGGGCGTCGTCTACAGGGCCGAAGATCTCAAGCTGGGCCGTCACGTGGCTTTGAAGTTTCTGCCGGAGGAGGTGGGAAGCGATCCTGAGTTGCTGGCCCGCTTTGAGCGCGAGGCGCGATCCGCCTCGGCATTGGACCACCCTAACATTTGCACCATTTACGAATTCGGCGAACACGAAGCCCGTCCCTTCCTGGCGATGCAGTTGCTGGAAGGCGAAACCCTAAAGGATCGGATTTCGGCCGCACGCCTGCCGCTGCCCATTGACCGGCTGCTGGATATCGCCATTCAGATTTGCCAAGGCCTGGACGTGGCGCATCGGAGGGGCATCGCCCACCGCGACATCAAGCCGGCGAATATCTTCATCACCAACCGGGACGAAGTGAAGATTCTGGACTTCGGATTGGCAAAAGTGCTGGAATCCGCGGCGCCGGGCTCCTCGCCAGCCACCCACCGCCCGCCGGATGCGCCGGCCACAAAGGGCGACCCTACTCTGACGAAGACCGGAATCACCATGGGGACGGCGTCCTACATGTCGCCGGAGCAGGTGCGGCGCGAAAATCCAGATGCCCGCTCGGACCTGTTCTCATTTGGAATCGTGCTCTACGAGATGGCCAGCGGTGAGCGGCCCTTCCAGGGGGAAACGGTCGCGGCGGTCCATGAATCGATTCTCCGCAACATTCCTGCGCCGCTCAGAGAGCGGAATCGGCAGGTGCCGCCGAACCTTGAGGCGATCGTCAACCGGGCCTTGGAAAAGGACCGTGAGGATCGCTACCAGTCGGCTGCCGTGCTACTTTCCGATTTGAGATCGTTGAGGTCGCGCCTAGCACGCGCGCTTCCTCGTAAGCGCCGGGCGTTGGTGGGGCTGGCAATCACAGCCGTCGCGGGGCTTGCTGCTTATTTCTACGTTCACCAACGGCAATCGCACCGGCTCAGCCGGCAGGACACTATCGTTTTGGCAGACTTCACCAACAACACCCACGAAAAACTTTTCGACGACGTGCTCAAGCTGGGCTTGCGGACGCAACTGGAACAATCCAGGTTCCTGAACGTGGTCTCCGACGACAAAACCAGCCAGCAACTGCGCTACATGGGGCGGGTAGCCGGCACGCCGCTTACCGGAAACACCGCGCGGGAAGTCTGCCAGCGCCTGGGGAGCAAGGCCATGCTGACAGGTTCGATTTCAAAGCTGGGGAGCCAGTATGTTGTGGACCTGAATGCGGAGAATTGCCAGACCGCGGACTCGCTGGGCAGCGCGGAGCAGCGCGCCGCGCGCCAGGAACAGGTGCTCGGCGCGCTGGACAAGGCCGCGTCCCAGATGCGCGAGAAACTGGGTGAGTCCCTCCCCTCGATTCAGAAGTCCTATGCGCCTATTTCCGAGACCACCACGCCGTCGCTCGAGGCCCTGCAGGCTTACAGTCACGGAGTCGACACGCAAGATGCTCAGGGAGAAGCCGCGGCCGTCCCATTTTTCCAACGGGCAATCGAGCTCGACCCGAAGTTTGCCATCGCCTACAACGCCCTGGGGCTGGTTTACTTCGATCTTTCACAAACCGCGCTGGCAACGGAAAACATGCGAAGAGCATTCGATCTGCGCGGCCGCGTCGGCGAACTGGAGAATTTCCGCATCTCGGCGTTCTACTATCGCTACGCATTAGGGGATCTCCGCAAGGCCGATGAAACCTATGAATTGTGGATCCGCAGCTACCCTCGAGATGCAGCGGCCAGAGTGAACCTCGGTGTGAGTTTCTTTGTATTAGGCCAGTACGACAAGGCCCTGACCGAAACCGTCGAGGCCCTCCAGTTGCAGCCGGACAGCGGCATTGCCTACACGAATCTGGTGGGCTTCTACGCGAACGTGGGGCGCCTGAAGGAAGCGCGCGCCACATTCGAGCAGGCCTTGGCGCGCAAAATGGATCGTCCGGGCCTCCGTGGCAATGAATATGCCGTCGCATTTCTCCAGGGAGATGCAGCGGAGATGGCGCGCCAGACCGCCTGGGCTCAGGGCAAGCCCGGCGCAGATGATATGTTCGCTTCGTTTCAATCCGACACCGAAGCATTCTATGGACGGCTCGGGCCGGCGCGGAACTTTTCACGTCGCGCGGTGGAAGCCGCTCAACACAGTGGCCAAGCGGAAACCGCCGCGTTGTGGCGGATGAATGCGGCGCTGCGGGAAGCGGAATTCGGCAACGCCGCCCAGGCCCGCGCCGAAACGTCGGTTGCGCTGGCTCTCGCCCCCACCACGCTCGTGCGGACGGTAGCAGCGTTGGCGCACGCCCGAACAGGCGGCCTGGGCGAAGCGGACAGGATGGCTAACGTTCTAGCCAAGGAATCTCCTCTCGATACCATGGTGAATTATTACTGGCTGCCCGCTATTCACGGCGCCATCGAGATAGGCCGCCGCCGCCCCGCCAAAGCCGTCGAACTGCTGGAGGCAGCGCTGCCCTATGATCGCGGTTCACCGCAGCCCGGCATCGAGGTAGGCGCTTTTCTCTATCCTGCCTATCTTCGGGGCCAGGCTTATCTGTTGCTTGGCGACAGTTCAAAGGCGGCCGCCGAGTTTCAGAAATTCCTGAATGATCGCAACGTCGTAGCGAATTGTCCGTTGGGGTCCCTTGCTCGCTTGGGCCTGGGCAGGGCCTACGCCCTGGAGGCTGGAGAGTCCACGAAGGCCCGCGCCGCGTACCGGGAATTCTTCGCGCTTTGGAAAGACGCCGACCCAGACATTCCCATCCTGAAACAAGCCAGACGTGAGTACGCTGGTTTGCCGTGAACCGCGCATCAGGCTTCCGCGCTCTAGAGGTGCTCGAGATCGCGCCGCGCAGCGCGTAGTCGGCGGCGACCAGGCTTCGAGCGCGGTGGGCAATGGCATCGTGGAAGTGCGTATCGTTTCGTGTACGCTGGGCACGTCCGGCGTGGTCTTCGCGCACATGGAACACGTGGCTTACGATCCCGCCGGCCGCGTCCACACGTTCTGCCATTCGGTGCGCGACAAGTGGCACGTGATGGGTGTGACGCAAGGCGCGGGCCTCAGCCTGCAATGGTTCCGCAACCAATTGGCGCCCGGCGCGGAATACGATGCGCTGACCGCCGAAGCGGCCACCGCTCCCGCCGGCGCGCAGGGCCTGTTCTGGCTGCCGTACCTGATGGGCGAGCGCACCCCGCACTTGGACGTCACCGCGCGCGGCGGATGGATCGGCATCACCGCCCGGCACCAGCGCGCCGACCTGATCCGCGCCATCATCGAAGGCGTCTCCTACAGCCAGCGCGATTGCCTCGATATCGTGGAAGAACTGGGCGTGCCGGTGGCATCGGTGCGCGCTTCCGGGGGCGGCGCGCGCAGTCCCTTCTGGCGCCAGTTGTTGGCGGATATCTTCAACAAGAAAGTGGTTACGCTCGAAACGCAGGAAGGTTCGGCTTATGGCGCGGCATTGCTGGCGCTGGCCGGAACCGGCGAGTACGCATCGGTGCCGGAGGTCTGCCGCGCCACGATTCGCGAGGTGGATTTCGATTGCGCCGCGACCGGCAGAAGCTGCGTTTTACGCCAAGGGGTATCGGGTGTATCGGGCACTGTACCCCGCTCTAAAATCCGTGTTCGAAATGCAGGGCGGGCTTTAGGCTGCGGAAAAAGGCTTGTCCGGAGCGCTCCCTTCCGGTCGCGGCTCGGTAAGCTGAGTTAACTACCGGAGCCGGAGCTATCGCTGTCGCGGCGCTTTAGAGTAGGCCGTTCGTCTTGGTCGGCGGGCTGTTTGTCGTTGTCGTCCACCGTGCCGGTGCCGCTGCCCGGACTGCGTTTCAAGGTCGGGCGGTTGGGGTCGTCCTTGCCCTTCTCTTTCTTGTGGTTGTGCAGCCCATAGAGGCGCGCCTTGACGTCATTGAACTCGGAGGTGTTGACCACATACTCGGGTTTGGCTACCAGGATCGTCTGAATCTCCTTCTGCGATGCCTCAATGCGGTCGTCCGTCATGGGGTGCGTCGAAAAGACCTTGGCGACGGTGCCGGGCTTGCGCTTTTCCATGGTCTGGATTTTTTCGAAGAAGTCCACGAAGGAGGTCGGATCGTAACCCGCCTTGTACATATACTGCAGGCCCAGGTAATCCGCTTCGCGTTCCATGCCGCGGGTAAAGACCAGGAATCCCATGGGGATGGCCAAGCCCATGCCCTGCCGGACGGCGTAACCGGTCCAGGTATAAGGGATGGCGATGGACGCCGCGATCATGCCGATTTGGGCGAGTTCGCCGCGCGTAGCCTGCCGGGTGCCGTGCCGTGCCGCCACATGCGCGATCTCATGTGCCATCACGCCCGCCAGCTCAGATTCGCTATCCGCCTTTAGGATCAGGCCCGAGTTCACAAAAAAGAACCCGCCGGGCAGCGCGAAGGCGTTCACCTCTTCGGAATCGACAACCTTGATGGTGAACGGAACTTTGGCGTCTGAATTACGGACGAGGTTCTGGCCGACACGGTTGACGTACTCGGCGACGATGGGGTCGTCGATGATTTTGGCTTGGCGCTCGACTTCCTGCGCCAGGCGCTTGCCGAGGGCGATCTCTTTCTCCAGGGACCAGAAATTGACGCCTTTGCCGACGTCGCGATTGCCGATCTGGTCGGGATCCTTTTCGTCTTTGCTTTGCGCGAAGGAGGTGTTTGGCAGAAGAGTGAATGCTGCCAGGAAGGCCACGGGCACTGCTAAGAAGCGCTTCATGAGTGGAAAACTCCTGTTACTTTACTATACTCCCAAATGCGCGTACCTGTACCGCTGAATTGTATACGTATGGCGGGGCTGGGGGGTTACTCCACTAAATCGCGACGTTTGGTGGTGGGCCGGTCGTCGCCGGAATCGTCTGCCGGCGCGCCACTGCCGGGGGAGCGGCGCAGCACCGGACCTTTGGGATCTTTCTCCACGGAGCGCATCTTGCGCTGGTTCTCGATGGCCAGCAGACGTCCCCGGACTTCCGCGTATTCCGATGTATTTACTACGTATTCCGGCTTCTGCGGAAGGATCTTCTGGATCTCGGCCTGGGTCTTCTTCAGCCGGTCGTCGTTCATGGGGTGGGTGGAGAAGACCTTGGCGATGGAACCGGGCTTGCGCTTTTCGAGCGACATCATTTTCTCGAACATGTCGATCGAAGCCGTCGGATCGTAGCCGGCGGCATAAAGGTACTGGAGCCCCAGGTAGTCGGCTTCGGCCTCGTATCCGCGCGAGAACGAGAGGAACGTCATCGGGATCGCGGCGCTGGCGGCCTGCCGGATGGCGTAGCCGGTCCAGCCGCCCAGGAAGATCAGGGGGAGGGTGGCGATATTGGCGATCTGCGCGCGGCAGGCCTGGCGGGTCATGTGTCGGGCGGCTACGTGGGCGATCTCGTGCGCCATGGCGCTGGCCATCTCGGCTTCGTTTTCGGCGGCGGTCATCAGACCGGTGTTGACGAAGATGAATCCGCCGGGAAGGGCGAAGGCGTTCAGGGTCGGGTCGTCGATCACCTGGAAGGTGAAGGGCACCTTGGCGTCGGAGTTGCGCGCCAGGTTCTGGCCCAGACGGTTAACGTACTCGGTGACGATGGGGTCGTCCATGAGCTTCGCCTGGCGCTGGACTTCGCCGGCCAGTTGCTTGCCCATGGCGATCTCTTTTTCGATGGAGTAGCAGTTGAAGCCGATTACATCGCGGTTGCCGATCTGGCCGGGATCGTCCTTTTTGTTGTCCCCCAACGCGACGGCGAGGGATGAGATTAGCAGCGCAACGGCGCAGACGAGCCGCATGACACGCCTCCGTAATGGCATATAACGTATATTCATGATAATGGGTTTCGACACGATTGCAAAATCTCAGGGTAATTTGTGGGACCGGTACGCGGACCAGTTTCCCGTGCGCGAGCGGCTGGTTTACTTGAACCATGCGGCGGTATCGCCTTTGTGCCGGCCGGCGGCGGAGGCCATGCAGCGGCTGGCCGCGGATGCCATGGAGAACGGCAGCCTGCATTACGGGCAGTGGATGGAGACGTATGAAGGGCTGCGGGCGGCCGCGGCGCGATTGATTGGGGCGGCGAAGGGTGAAATCGCGCTGATGAAGAACACTTCGGAAGGCATCTCCACCATCGCCATGGGCCTGGATTGGCGCTCCGGGGACAAGGTGGTGGCCTTTCGGGAGGAGTTCCCTTCGAACTACTATCCGTGGAAAAGGCTGGAAGAGGCCGGCGTGCGCGTGGAATGGCTATCGTACCTCGATCCCTTGGACCGTATCGACGGGGTGTGCCGGGGCGCGCGGCTGCTGGCGATCAGCTTCGTGCAGTATTTGAGCGGGCATCGCGTGGATCTGGAAGCCATCGGCGAGATCTGCCATCGGCATGGATGCGCTTTCCTGGTAGACGCTATTCAAGGGCTGGGCGCGTTCCCAGTGGACGTGCGGAAGGCGCAAATCGATGCGCTGGCGGCGGATGGTCACAAATGGCTGCTGGGGCCGGAGGGTTGCGCTATTCTGTTCGTTTCGCAGGAGTTTCAGGAGTCGGTGCGGCCGGTGGAGTTCGGTTGGACCAACGTGGCGGGATATGCGGATTACGCTTCGCGGGATATGACGCTGCGGCCGGATGCGGGCCGCTACGAGTGCGGCACGCTCAACACGATCGGGTGTTATGGGCTGCGGGCGTCGATCGAGTTGCTGCTGGAGGTGGGGGTGGGAGTGGTTGGTCCGGCGGTGCAGCGGTTGGGGGATCTGGTGGCGGAAGGGGTGCAGGCCAAGGGATATGAATTGCTTGGGAACCGGACGGCGGGGAATGGGGCGGGGATTGTGAGTTTTCGGAAGGCGGGATTGGATGCCCCGTCAATCGTGCAGAAGCTTAATTCCGCTGGGGTGACCGCCGCCGCGCGGGCGGGTTGGGTGCGGGTATCGCCACACTTCTATATCAGTCCTGATGATATCGGCCGCCTGCTGGAGGCTTTGTGAGCAGGAAAGGCCTCCTGGCCTGTCTGCTGGCCTGCGGCCTGGCACAGGCCGCTGTCCCTTCGCCAGAGGCCTACTTCGGCCACCGCATGGGGTCGGACCACTTTGTCCTCGACTGGGACAAGGTCGTCTCGTATTTCCAGACCATCCAAGCCAATTCCGACCGCATCCGCGTGGAGGAACTGGGCAAGAGCACGGAAGGGTGGGCGTTCATCGCCGCCACTATCGCTTCGCCCGAGACGTTGCGGCACCTAGACCGGTACCTGGAAATCCAGCGGCGTCTGGCGGATCCGCGGCTCACGTCGGAAGCGGAAGCCAAAAAATTCGCCGCCGAAGGCAAGACCGTCGTCCTGATCACCTGTTCGATTCATGCGACGGAACTGGCGTCCACGCAGACCGCTGTCGAATTCGCCTACCGCCTGTTGACCGAAGACACGCCCCGTGTCCGCGCCATCCTGGAAAACACGATTTTCCTGCTGGTGCCGTCGCTGAATCCGGACGGTGTGGACATTGTGACGCGCTGGTACCGGCGCACGCTGGGCACGCCCTTCGAGGGCACCGGCCCGCCGGAGCTTTACCAGAAGTACGTGGGCCACGACAACAATCGCGACTGGTACATGTTCACGCAGAAGGAAACGCAACTGACGATCGCCAAGCTGCACAATGTGTGGCATCCGCAGATTGTGTACGACGTACACCAGATGGGGTCGAATGCAGCGCGCATCTTCGTGCCGCCGTGGCTCGACCCGATAGAGCCGAACATCGACGCCATCCTAATGCAGGAATCCAACATGATCGGGACGGCCATGGCGGCGGACCTGACGGGGGCCGGGCAGAAGGGCGTCGCGATTCACGCCATGTACGATTTTTGGACGCCATCGCGGCACTACCAGGCGTTTCACGGCGGGATGCGCATCCTGACCGAATCGGCCAGCGCGAAACTGGCCAGCCCGATCACGGTGGAGGCGGGCCAGCTTGAGCACGACGCGCTGGGCTACAACGCGCAGGAGCGGAGTTGGAATTTCCTGGAACCATGGCCGGGCGGTGTGTGGCGGCTGCGCGACATAGTGGACGACCAACTGATCGCCATGGAATCGTGCCTGTATCAGGCGGCTTTGCATCGGGAAGAGCTGTTGCGGAACTTCTATAAAATTGGGCAGCGGCAGGTGGCGCGGAAATCGCCGTGGGGGTTTGTGATTCCGCTCATACAGCAACGCGATCCGGGCGCTACGCGAAAGCTGTTGGAGACACTGACGTTCGGCCAGGTAGAGATAGAGACAACCCACTCCGGGGATAGCGTCATCCGGATGGCGCAGCCATACAGCGGATGGGCCAAGGCACTGCTGGAGCGGCAGCATTATCCCGATATGCGGCTTTATCCCGGTGGACCGCCGCAGCGGCCTTACGACGTCACGGCGCATACCTTGCCGCTGCTGATGGGCGTGCGTGTGGACGCTATCGACGCGCCGGTTGCGAGCTCTCCGGGTCCCGCCTCAACCCTGCACTCCCTCCGGCTGGAAGCGTCAGACAGCGACTCGTGGGTAGCCATCAACCGAATCTGGAGTTCGGGTGGCGCGGTCTGGCAGAATATCTCGACCGGCGATTTCGCCGCGGAAGATCGAGGCCCAGGATGGAAGCTGCTGCAGCGCCCGCGCACCGGCCTGTACCGCAGCTTTATCCCCAACAACGACGAAGGCTGGACCCGCTTCCTGCTGGAACAGTTCGGCTTCCCGTACACCTCTCTCGAAAACAAGGAAATACAGGCGGGCGGCTTGCGACAACATTTCGATGTGATCGTGTTCCCGGATGCCAGCGCGGCGTCCATGGAGAGCGGCCACAAAGCCGGGAGCATGCCGCCGGAATTCACGGGTGGCCTGGAAGCCAAAGGCGCGGATGCGCTGCGCGAGTTCGCCGCCGCGGGCGGCACGTTAATCTTCCTGAACCGCGCGTCCGAATATGCCACGCAACACCTGGGCGTGGCGGCCCGCAATGTGGTCCACGGCGTTTCGAATAGCGAATATTATTCGCCGGGCTCGATTTTGAAGGCGCGCCTCGATACGCATCATCCGCTGGCCGCCGGCCTGCCGGAAGATCTGGCCATCTGGTCCGAACAGAGCCCGGCGTGGGACATCCAGGGGGACGCCCAAGAGAGCGCCCCGGTGCGCTATCCGGATACCAATCTGCTGGCCTCGGGCTGGCTGCTGGGCGAGAAATATCTGGCCGGGAAGGCGGCGTTGGTGGATGCGCGGCTGGGCGCGGGGCACGTAATTCTGTTCGGCATGCGGCCGCAATATCGCGCGCAAAGTTACCAGACTTTCAAGCTGTTCTTTAATGCGTTACTCTATTAGGTCGCCCAGCCGGGCCGGTACGCACTTGCATTTACCCGTCCGTTCAGGCAAGCTGGTACGTTTCCCCCCAAGTTCATGCGGGTACGCATTCTCTATCACGACCACTGTTTCGACGGCGCGGCTTCCGCTGCCTATTTCACGCGCTTCATGCAGGGCGCTTTTTATCCGGACGCGGAATTCGTCTATACGGGGATGGCCCACAAGGCGTCGCAACTGTTCGAGGACAGCCTTTTCGATGGCGACGTGAACGCCATCGTGGATTTCAAATACTCGAGCGATCCGCGCCTGACGTGGTGGTTCGACCACCATCAAAGCGCCTTCCTGACGCCGGAGGACGCCGAGAACTTCCGCCAGGACCGCAGCGGGCGCAAGCTTTACGACCCTTCGTACAAGTCCTGCACGTCGTTCATCCGGGCCGTCGCGAAAGACCGTTTCGGTTTCGCCGGGGGGGATCTCGATCAGCTTGTGGAGTGGGCCAACATCATCGATGGCGCGCAATATCCGGACGCCAAGACGGCCGTGGAGCTGGGCGCGCCGGCCATGAAGCTGACGCTGGTGATCGAGGGCGCGAAAGGGTCCGGGATCATACAAAAGGTCATCGGCTGGATGCAGCATCGCAAGCTGGAGGAGATCGCGGCGGAGCCGGAGATCCAGGCGCTGTTCGCGCCGCTGTATGAGCGGCACCTGAAATCGGTGGATCTGATCGGCGGGCGCGCTACGCAGGACGACGGCGTGGTTTTCTTCGATCTGACGGGGTACGATCTGGAGGGCTACAACAAGTTCATCCCGTACTACCTGTTTCCGGACTGCACCTACACGGTATCGGTGAGCCCGTCCAGCTTTCGCACCAAGATTTCGGTGGGGTCGAACCCGTGGGCGACGGAAGAGCCCAAGCACAATTTGGCGACCATTTGCGAGCGGTATGGCGGGGGCGGGCATGCGCGTGTGGGGGCGATTAGCTTTGAGCCGGGGGCGATTGAGAAGGCGCGGGCGGTGGCGGCGGAGATTGTGGCGGAGTTGAAGGAGTAGGGCGGGGGTTCATGCCTGTCCGACGGCGGAGGGCCGAGCCGTGATTGTGGCGAGCCAGAAGAGGGGAGGGCAACGCAACATAAAGGACATTATCACGCGCTCCGATACGCGGCCAGCCGTGCGGGGAAGCGGTGAAATCGAGCGCGCATTTTGCCGCTCTGGGCGTCGGCGCGAAAAGCGCCACCGGAAACGCGGGCGTGGCAGGGGCGTATCAGGCCCGTCGTTACGGGTCCAGCCATGGGTTCAACAGATCGACGCCGAGACTGGCGAAGTCCTTTACATTGCGCGTGACGAGCGTGAGGCCGTGTTCCAGGGCCGTAGCGGCGATCATGCCGTCCGGCGCACTCAGTGGCCGTGCGGCCATCTGGCGCATGCCGTCAAGCCTGCCCCATCGGACGGCAATCGGCTGCGTTACCGGCAGGACGCGTCCCACAAACAGAAGTGCCAGATAGCGCTCAAGCGATCCAGACGCGCCCTCCGCGCGACGTCCGGCGTGGTTGCAAATCCCGTTTCCAGTTCGCCGATGCTCACCACGCTCATAAACAACGTGCCGACATCCTGAGCGGCCACCCAGTCTTGCACTTTGGGTTTCGGGCGGGGACGCATCAGCTCCGAAGGGATGTTGGTATCCGGAAGGAAACCTCGGTTCACGACAGGTCCACAGGCCGGGCAGTCGAGGGATTGCGGCTGAACATCCGATCAATCTCTTCGTCGGTAAGCAAGCCGCGGATGTCCGCAAAAGCGTCGATCAGGGCTTGTCCGGTACGGTGCTCCGGCGGAGTCGCGGCCGGCGATTGCGCGGCGGATACGGGATGCACAGCGCTTTCAAGCAAGGCAGTGGCGACGGACTCGATCGCGCGGCCCTGAAGGGCGGCCTGACGCGCGAGCTCGGCTTGCACTTCGGGTCGGATATGGAGCGTGATGGTCATCGGCGGCACATGCGAAAAACACGGCTTCTTCCTTACGCTACGCCATGGCCGCGGGTGGAGTCAAGTGCAGAGTGTGATAGAGGAGGTGATCACACGGCCCGATACGCGACCCGGCCTGGGTGACCAGCGAATCTGCATTTCTAGGGCTGGAACATCTTGCCCAGGCGCTCGCCGACTTCCTCATGGCTGAGAAATTCCCCGCGGTCGAGCTGGTCGAGACTGGCCTTCACCTTCTGCCGAAACCATGCATCGTGGTCAAGATAGTGCTCGACGAGCTGCTGCACGTATTGGTCCGCGCCGGCCGGGATTTGCTCTGCGACACTGTCAAGCTTCGCTTGCAGTTCCGGGGTAAAGTGTACTTCCATGTGCCCAGGGTAGGAAAAACCGGGACTGGCGTCAAGCATGCAGGTGTAAGGATCAAAACTTATGCTCGCCTTCCTCGTCAGGTCTGGGTTGAACCGTATGATAGAGGACGTGATCACGTGGTTCCGATGCGCGGCCAGGCCGCGCCGGGAAGGGGTGGTTCCGTCGCAACTGCTGCAGCCGTTCGCGCATTACAAGAGCGTGCGCCCTTACGGCCTTCTACTTTCCGTGGCCTTCTGAATGGCACTCACGTCCGCCAAGTCTTGCAGCCGGCCCGAAGCTAGCTTGGCGGCGATGAGATCGTCCTTGGAAATGAAAAAGGCTCTGAGTCCGGTCGCTTCGTCAACTACCCCTTCAACCCGACGCTCCCATGCGGCCTCGAAATCGACGCCCGGAAGGTCGGGGAGAATATCGAAGCCTTGCGGATCGTGTCCAAAACGAAAGAAGCTGCCGCGATCCGCGAATTCCTCCGGGTGGATGCCTTCCAGCGCGGCGCCGAACTCGGCAAGCGCGGCGTAGGTTGCTTGCGCGTTCGCCGCGTCTGCCTTTATGAAAAAGTCCATGTCCTTGGTATAGCGTGGCTGCGCGTGAAAGATAACGGCGTAACCGCCAACAATCAGGTATTTAACGCCATGGGCATGGAAGGCGGACAAAAGGTCTTTGTAGTCTTGGTACATCCGGCTCCATCTCCCAACCTTTGAGTTCGTAGGCGGTTTGGATCAGTTCCTCAACGGCGTCCATCCGTTCATGCACAGGCCGGCTCTGCCAGTACCGGTATTCGTCGGCCTTCATTTCGTCAAGGCTGGTGTATTTGCGGATGGTCTTGTCCATGTGTCGCTTGGCTTCCTCTATTAGGATACCGCGGGGACAGGCCGGGAAGACTGTCCTACAAGTCCTTGAGGCTCTCGTCGATCAGCTTTTGAGTTCCCTCGTACGGCTCGCCCTGCCCTTCAAACTCCATGGAGAAGTAGCCGCGGTAGCCGGCGGCCTTGGCTATGCCGAAAGTCTTCGCCATGCTCACGCGGAAAACCTTGCCTTCGTCGACCTCGGCATCCTTCACGTGCGAGATGTTGTAGGCGTGGCGGAACATGGCTTCCACGGCTTTGTAGTTGAAATCTTCGTCGCCCTTCAGCATGGAATTGCCGAAATCGGGCAGGCCGCGGAGCCACGGACTCGCGACGGCATCGATCACCTTCACCAGGAAGAAGGCGTCTTCGGTGACTAGGTCGTCGTTCTCCAGGTTGATCATGATATTCTTCGCGGCTCCGTATTCGGCCACCTGCTTCAGGCTTTCCGAGGCGCGGCCTGCATCGGGCGACGCGCCTCTGGCGCCCTGGATGTGGACGCGAATGCTGGGCGAGCCGATGGCGACGGCAACGTCCACCCATTTCTTGCCGCCGGCGATGGCTTTGCCGCGGCGGGCGGAGTCGGGATCGTACAGGCTGGCGCCGACGCTGGTGGGGATGTTCACGATGTGCGAGTGGGCCTGCTCGACCGCGCGCCGGAGTTCGTCGAGGTAGGCGGGCTCGGTGGATGGAAAATGATTGCTGAGCGGCTCGATGTTGTGGATGCCGAACTTTTCCATGACCATGGAGGCGAAATCGGTCAGCTTGAGGCCAGGGTGTCCGGGCCGGTCCATGAAATTGCGGAAAGGGTAGGAGGCTACGGCCAGCCGATCGCGCGGCGCGGTTGGAAAGTGGATGTCCGGCGCCGGGGCGGAGCGCGCGAGGGGCGCCGCTGAAAGGGCGGCGCAAGTTTCGATGAAGATGCGGCGGGTGATGGATGGCATGGCTGCCTTTCAGGATAGCGCGGCGGCTGGGATGGCGGTACGATCAAGTATCATGCGCACGACTCTGAACATAGACGATGCCGCTTTACGTGAGGTCAAAGCGATCTGCGAGACGGAGGGCCGGCCCATGGGCGCGGTTGTATCGGCGTTGCTGGCAGAGGCGCTGGCGGGCCGTCGGGCGCCTCGATCGCGCCCGAGGTTCCGCTGGGTATCGCGTCCGATGAATGCCCGGGTGGATTTAGCCGACAGGGATGCGGCGTCCGCGGCGCTGGATGCCCGATAGCTCGGCGAGCTTCGCTCGCCTGCGCCGACAAGAGTGTCAGCGCGGCAGGCAGGAGCGCCTGCGCTACGGGTTATTTTGCGATACTGGCGATATGCAAGCAACCGCCCAAGCCATCGCCGCTCCCGACCCCTCCGAGTATGCCCCATATTATGGCAAGTACGTTACGCTGGTGAGCGGCCAAGACGTGGTCGCCGCGCTGGAAGACCAGCCGCGCGATACGCTGGCGCTACTCGCTGCGCTGAGCGAGGAACAGGGCGATTACCGCTACGCTCCCGGTAAGTGGAGCATCAAGGAAATGCTGGGGCATGTGATCGACGCCGAGCGCGTCTTCTCGTACCGGGCGCTGCGTTTCGCGCGCAACGACGGCACGCCGCTGGCATCCTTCGAACAGGACGATTACGTCCGCGCGGGCAATTTTGGGAACCGCCGGCTGGCGGACCTTATCGAGGAATTTATCGCGGTGCGCCGGGCTACGGTGTGGCTATTTCGGACATTGGGCGCGGAGGCCTGGATGCGGCGCGGCGTCGCCAGCGGCAACCCGGTTTCAGTGCGCGCGGTCGCTTACATCATCGCCGGGCACGAGTTGCATCACCGGACCGTTCTGAGAGAGAAATATCTCACCGCATTCTGACTGCTGGGCGGAAAAGATACTGCAGTTTCTACGGGCCGGGATAGTAGTTGCACATTTGCGGGCCGCGGCAGATGCCATACGCTTCGCGACTTCACGCGCGTGGGCGGACCTGAGGACCGCAGTGTGCAGGGATGGGGCAACGAGGTTTCCGGTTTTCTCATCGGCCTGCCGGGTCAGGTGGTGGCTTCCAACATTCGCAACGCCCTGTTCCCCATGATGCCCTACATGAACTATCGCGCCTTGTGCGACGAGGACGTCGAGGCTTTGGTAAGCATACCTGGACACGTTGCCGCCCGTGCGCCATCCGCTGCCGCGGACCAACCTGCGCTTTCCCGAGAACCTGCTGGTCAAATTCCCGCCGCAACCGGCTGGAACCGTACCGGCGCCGGAGCGCGGCAACCGCGTGAAATATGGCGAGTATCTGGTGGATGTCGCGGGATGCCATATGCCCGAGGAGAAGCCTGGGCAGCCCCTACCCTGGATGGATTTCGCCGGGCTGCCAGATCCTTGCCACGAAGTCCGGCACAGTGCTGAGCGCCAAGATCACGCCGGATATGGACACCGGCATCGGCAAATGGTTGGAGGAGTTTTTCCAAATGCCTTGGCTGGCGTTTACGGGCCTGTCGCCGGGGCACCCGGGCGCGCCGAAGGCCGGCACATAAAGTGATAGCTTGGGGAGATGAGGTCTGCCTGGATCTGTATGGCGCTGGCATCCACAGTTAGTATGCGCGCGGCGGATATCGCCGAAATCCGCGCGATCATGGCCAACCGCGTGGATAACGGCAGGGCCGTAGGCATCGCAGCCGGCATCATAGACGAAAAAGGACGCCAAGTCGTCGCCAGCGGCAAGGTATCGCTGGACGGAGCACAGCAGCCGGACGGCGATACGGTGTACGAGATCGGCTCGGTCACCAAGGTCTTCACATCGCTGATCCTCGCCGATATGATCGAGAAGGGCGAGGTGAAGCCGGACGATCCGGTGGCCAAGTTCCTCCCCGAGACCGTGAAAGTGCCCAGCCGCAACGGGCGCCAGATCACGCTGCTGGATCTTTCGATGCAAGTTTCGGGGCTGCCGCGCCTGCCGGACAACTTGAAGCCCGCCGATCCGGCCAACCCATACGCCGATTACGACGCCGCTAAGTTGTACGACTTTCTTTCACGCTACACGCTGACGCGGGATCCCGGCGAGAAGTATGAGTATTCCAACCTGGCCGTCGGCCTGTTGGGCCACGCGCTGGCGCTTAAGGCCGGCATGAGTTACGAAGAATTGCTGCGGCGGCGGATATTCGAGCCGTTGGGGATGAGCAGCACGTCCACCACGCTTTCGGAGGCGCAGAAAAAGCGCCTGGCGCCGGGGTACGACGGGTCGCTCAAGCCCGTGAAGAACTGGGATTTCGCGGTGCTGGCCGGCTGCGGCGCGGTGCGCTCCACGGTGAACGACATGCTGAAGTTCGTGGCGGCGAACCTGGAACTGACCGACACGCCGCTGAAGGCCGCCATGCGCCGCATGCGGTCGCTGAAGAGAGAAACAGGCATGCCGGATGTGCAGATCGGAATGGCGTGGCATACTTTCTCCAAGTTCGACACGTTGATTTGGTGGCACAACGGCGGCACCTACGGCTACCGCTCGTTCGTGGGCTTCAACCCGGCGAAGAAGGAAGGCGCGGTGATCTTGTGCAACACGTTTATGGACAACGACGATCTGGGCAAGCATATCCTGGAGCGCCGTTATCCGGTTTCGACCTTCAGCAAAGAGGTGCAGGTGGATGCGGCCGTGCTGGAACCCTATGTGGGCGAGTACGAGCTGACGCCCGCGTTCAAGATTACGGTGACGCATGATGGAGCGCGGCTGTTCATCCAAGCCACCGCTCAGCCGCGCTTCGAGATTTTCGCGCAGTCGGAATCGGAGTTCTTCCTCAAAGTCGTGGATGCACGGATCACATTCCTGAAGGACGGCCTGATTCTGCGCCAGGGGGGCATGGACCAGAAGGCTAAGAAGGTGAAGTAAGGCGCATGCCCGCACCTTCACCGCTGCCAGCGCGGCCGGGCCTGACCCGCGCAAGGACCAAGCGAGGCCAACCATGTTGTGGAGAATTCCGACCGGTACGACAGCCGGCCTGGTGAGCTGTGCATTGCCTGACATGACAGGGTTTCTCGTTGGGCGATCTGTAGGATGATATCATTGGGATAATTTGCCATTAGAGTCGAGGCTCCTCGGCGGACACGGCCGACGCCTCCCGAGGGGTTCCTGTGGAGGAACAAATGCCGGATGAGCCTACCACCGCACCGCAACGCAGGAGATTGTTGATAGCAGTTGCGGCTTCAGAGTCGGACCGAGGTGCCGCCCTGCAAGTCGCTGCTTCCCTCGGCAAACTCCAGCTAGATATCCTGTTTTTGGACTTATCGGCTTCACCCGATCAAATCAAACAACAACTTGCGATGGCTGAGGTATGTTTAGTCTTCGTGTCTCCGGCCATCGAAGGGTCTCGGCCATTGTCCGCAGCGATTGAAACTGCGATTCTTTTGTATCGTGAGTTCAAACGGCCTGTCGTGATGCCGATTTGGATGGGTCCGTATGTGTCCGAGGAGTTCCATTCCTACGGTCTCCAGCAGTTTCGTTCCGTAGAATGGCGGGGCGGTGAGGACACTACGGAACTGGTACGTGAACTATTATCCAGATTTTCTGCGGGACGGAGCCTGCAATTTGAATGGCGCGACCTGTCCGTGGCAGAACCGTGGCCGATACCGTTGCCGCGGCCAATATCAGCGCCTGATCCGCCGCCACCCGTGCCTCCGCCGCCACCATTGCCGCCGGTGGCGGTTGAGAAACCGGAGCCGATTGGAGAACTGGAGCCGGCCTTCGATCCAGAGGATCTGGACACGCCGACGTATCAGGGGCACGGTGCGCGAACGTCATCGCCGGAACCGCCTCCAGCACCAGCGCCGGCGGCACCGCGCCTATCAGAGCCGGAACCGCCCCAACCGTCAGCGCCGCAAGGAAGAAAGTCGTCACCGGCAGGAAGGGCGTCGGCACAGTGGCAACCAGACTATCAGGACTATCCGGCAAGGGCGCTGCCACGGCGCGCGCAGCGAACATCCCAATTTCAACGGCTGTACCTGTGGGCTCGGCGGCGGGTGGCCGGTTGGCGAATGGAACCTACTACCGATCTGCCGGAAGGAAGCACCGTTGATAACGTGAATCTAACTGTCACTTCTCCTGCAAATCTTGGCATTGGCCAAGTTCACGAGGTTCGGTTTTGGGCACACCTTGAGGTGCAGACAGCCACAGTGGTGGCTAGGGCGCTCGCCGCTCTGGCAGTACTCGATCCCAGGAAACTGCTTGTCAAGACAGAGGGTCCGTTTCGTGTTGCCAGGGGTACGGCGCTAGAGATTACCGTCTCTATCGAGGGCATCGTCCTGCTTGACAGGAGCAAAGCGATAATCTGGACTGGCGAGATTGGGTGCGCCGCCTTTCTAGTGAAGGTGCCAGACCAATGCACAGCGGGCCCGAAGCCTGGCAGCGCTTCCATCAGAGTCGCGGGAACCGAGATCGCAAAGCTCAGTTTTGTTTTACAGGTTGGAAACGGCAGCGCCCGGGCACGACGAGTGCAGACCGGAATCAGGCGCCATTCGACAGCCTTCGCAAGCTACGCCAGCGAAGATCGCGACGCTGTCCTGGCGAGAATTCAGGTATCCACAAGGGCGCGCCTTCGTTGAAAGTCTTCACGGATGTGATGAGTTTGCGCTCCGGCGACGATTGGGAGCGGAAGCTGTATCAAGCGATCACAAATGCCGACGTGTTTACCTATTCTGGTGTCGCCATGCAAGGCAGTCCGAATGGGTCGAAAAGGAGTGGCGGTATGCATTTCAGGCAAAAGGAATCGATTTCATCGACCCGGTTCCTCTGGAATCGCCGGCGTTTGCTCCCCCACCGCCTGAACTAAGCATTAAGCATTTCAACGAGCCCATCTTGGCTTATATCACAAGCAGCAGCCATCCGCCGCCGAAAGCTGGGACATCCCCGCGCCGGGGATTGGAGTGAATGGAGTATTTTACACGCCTCTTGTCGCCAGTCTGTAGCCCTGCCGGGTCCTATCCTGCACAGGCGGTATGGATCAGAAGGCGAAGAACGTCAAGTAGTCACTCGACGCTCACGCCCTTCCAGAATGCGATGCGCCCGCGGATCTGGCTGGCGGCGGACTTGGGCTCGGCGTAATACCAGGCCGCCCCGGCGTTGGTCTTGCCGTTCACTTCGATATCGTAGTAGCTCGCCGTGCCCTTCCAGGGACAGATGGAGGTCTGGCTGCTGGGCTTGAAGTATTCGCGATGAATGGCGCTGGGAGGAAAATATTTATTGCCTTCCACTACTACGATATCGTCGCTTTCCGCCAGGATCGCGCCTTCCCAGATTGCTTTAGCCATTCGATTTCTCCGGCGACACGCGCCAATATACACCATACCGCTGATCGACAATCCGGCTGAGCGGCAGCATCGTAACGTCGCGGGTCTGCCCCTTCGTCTTGAACGCAAGCGGCGTCTTGGTGGTCAGATCGATCCACGACCCCGGATCGCGCGCATCGCCCACGAATTCCGGCGCAGGCGGGGGCGCGGGCATCTCCGGCGGGTTGTCGCCGCCACGCCGCATCTCCGCGGTCAAGCCCTCGCGGCCCAGATCTCCGGCCAGCACCACCGGACCGTACATGATGGCCTGCAGCGTATCGTCGTCGGGCATGGGATGGGCGTGCAAGCTCATCGGCAGCGTGACGCGCAACTCGTCGCCGTTTCCCCAGGTGCGGTCGACCACGAAGTATCCGCCCGCGCGAACCGCCGTTGCCGGCTTGCCATTCACCGTCACCGTCATCTTGCCGTAGGTCCAATAAGGCTCGCGGAGACGCAAGGCCAGTTGCACGGGCTTGGCGGTTCCGATGCGCAGGCGCGCATCGCCGCGGCTGAGGAAAGTCGTATCCTGCCGGACGCGCAGGCCCTTCTCCTCCCAATCCAGTTCCGAGGCCACGAACTGGTTTACGTACAAGCCATTCTCGTCGTGGAAATAGATGCTGTCGGCCAGCTTCGCAAACGATTCGACGCCCGTGCCGGTACAGCACCAGAAGGACCCTCGCGGGCTGGCGAAGACTTTCCAGTATCCGGTAGCCAGAGGCACGTAATACATGGTCAGCCCGTTCTTCGGATTCATGGTGCCGAGAATGCCATTGAGGTACGCCCGCTCGTAGTAGTCGAAGTAGCGCGCCTCGGGCGACCAGGAGAAAAGATGGCGCGTGAGCTTCAGCATGTTATACGTGCAGCAACATTCCTGCGTCGAATAGCCGAGTTCGCCGGCCATTTTGTCCGGATCGGATCGCCAGTGCTCGTCGTTGCTGGTGCCGCCGGTGGCATACGCGCGATGCTGGGTCACTTGCGTCCAGAAGAATTCCGCGATGCGGCGATAGCGTTGGTCACCGGTCAGTTCGTAGCGCCGCGCCGCGCCAATGATCTTGGGGATCTGCGTGTTCACGTGCAGGCCCTTCAATTCGTCGCGCCCGTCGGCCAGCGGAGCGAAAAGCCGCTCGTCGTCGAAGCGGTGCGCGGTATCGGCGTAATCCTTGACGCCGGTGACCGCGTACAGATTGTAGAGCACCTCGTTCATGCCGCCGAACTCCACGCGCAGCACGCGGGCCATGTCGTCGCCGCTTAGCGTATCGGTCCAGCGCTTGGTCCATCCGGCCATGCCGCGCACCACGTCGAGCGCTTGTTCGTTGCGCGCCAGGACGTACATGTCGAGCAGGCCCGCCATGATCTTGTGCAGCGTGTACCAGGGCGCCCAGACCTTTTGGCCGGCCTTCAGGCGCTCGAAGAACGAGGGTGGAAATGCGCTCAGATAGCCGTTTCCATTGGCCTTTTGGCACTTGGCGAGTTCGGCCACCATCAGGTTGCCTTTGCCGCGCAGTTGCGTGTCGCCGGTGCTGACGGACATCAGCGCGCAGCCCGACAGAAAATGCCCGCTGAAGTGGCCGCGCAACTCCACGTCGGGTTTTTCCCAGCCGCCCAACGGCTCGGCGGAGGTTTCCAGGCCCGCGGTCAGGCGGAAGGTGTGCAAGAGGCGGTCGGTTTCCAGGCTCAGCAGGAGGTCGCGGTTGTGCTCTGCCAAGTCCAGGAGGGCGGTGTCCGTGAGGCGGACGCTGTCGAGGTCGAAGGGTTGCGCTTGCGGCTGGATGGAGTCCTTCACGGAAGCGGGTCCGGCCGCGGCGGCCAGGGGGGCCATGGCGGAGGCGGCCAAAAACTGGCGGCGAGTAAGGTTCATTGGGGCACCGCTTTTATTATGAACCGATCCAGCCTGCGGGAGAATTGCCAGCCCCACAGCCTGGGCAGGAATTGGGCTATGCAAAAACGATGGACGCTTGACGATCTGGATCTTTCATTTGCGCTGTGGAGACCCGAACTGGGTCAGTTCGCGAGCGTCACCTCCTGGTAGCGTTCGCCTTTGTGGTGACGGCTCACATGGATCGTGACCTTTTGCTCCAGGGCCTTCAGAAACGCAAACAACTGCCCTTCCGCGAAAAGATGGTACTGACCATTCATCAGCCTGGATACCTCCGCCTGGTCGATGCCGAGCAAACCGGCGATTTCCCGCTGTTTGAGCTTCCTTCCCTTCTGGATCAGGCGGACCGCGTGCCCAAGATGCGCGCGCGTCAAGAGCTCATCGGCGTCGTCAAGCCCCAGGTCGGCGAACACGTTGCCGCCGATTTCGTATTCAGGGTCTTTTTTCCGGGCCATACTCTTCCTCCGCCTTCACTGCTTGCCTGTAGCGTTGCTTTATCAGATCCACGTCCTACGTGGTTCAAAGGCGGCACCAGCTTGGCGAAAGGCTGGAACCTGATCGAGCGTTTTCCGGAAGACATCGACATCTTCCTCGATCCCCTGCTTTCCGTCCCCCTCTCGGCAAGGGAGGTATCGACCGGGAGCTCAAGAAACTTCGCGACGCCATCGGCGCACACCCCGCGCTGACGTTTCTCAAGAATCAAAGCCGGACCATCGGCGGTTTTGGACTCAACGACCGCTTCTCTTACGCGCAACGCCTCGGCGGGCCCGGCGAGGTCGCCAATCGCGTGCTAGTGGAGGCCGGCGCCGCCAGCGGCTGGGAACCCACGGCGTGGGTGGAATTGCGCTCCTACCTGGGCCAATTCTTGCAAGAGACGGGTGTCTCGCTGGGTGCTGACGACGAAGGACCGTTTGGGCTGCGCCTGCTCCATTTCCGGCGAACCTTCGTCGAGAAAATGTTCGCCTGCTCAAGCGCGACGGCCAGCCGCTCGGAACTTACGCGCGGCACTATTACGACCTGTTTCAACTCGCCGCGCGCCCGGAAGTAGCCGCCATGCTGAATTCCCCCGAGTACGCAGCCATCAAAGCGGACTACGACCAAATCAGCCGCGCCCATTTTTCGAGGAGCTATTTTCATCCCGACGAGATGCGCTTCGCGCGCAGCGATGCGCTATTCCCGTCCGCGGAACTCGCCGCGGCCATTCAGGCGGAGTACGATCGGCAGTGCGAGCTGCTTTGTTGTGGCCGGTATCCATCGTGGGAAGAGGTTCAGGCTCGCCTGCTGGAGCTTCGAGACCTTTTGTAGCTTGTCTCACATTTAATGATATTTCGGTCTGATACTCCTGCTAAGATTGAAAGTTGGAGGTCCGCGCCATATGTTTAGATTCGATCGAATGATCCGCCGCGACATGATCGTCCGCGACGTGAAACAGTCGCATCCGGAAACCGTACCGGTCTTCGAAGAAATGGGATTCCGCTCCAGTTGCGACGACTGCGACATCGAAACCGTGGCGCGCAAGAATGGCATTGCGAGCCAGGACGTGCTGGCCGCCCTCAACCAAGCCGCCTTCGGGTCGAACGCCGGTCGATAAGATGGCCACTAAAGAAGGCACGCAACCGCTCGGCGTATTCTTCGCCCCCAAGACCGCCGCGGTCGTCGGCGCCACTGAAACCGCCGGCTCCGTGGGACGCACCATTTTTTCGAATCTGGCAGGCAGCCCGTTCGGCGGCGCCGTCTTCCCCATCAATCCCAAACGGTCGAGCGTGCTGGGCGTCAAAGCCTACAAGCACATCTCGGAAGTGCCCGAGCCGGTGGATCTGGCCGTCATCGTGACGCCGGCGGCCACGGTGCCCGGCATCGTCCACGATTGCGCGGAAGCGGGCGTCAAGGCCGCCATTATAATCTCCGCGGGCTTCAAAGAGACCGGTCCGGCCGGACTCGAACTCGAGCGCCTGACTCTCCTCGCGGCGCGCCGCGGCAACATGCGCATTATCGGCCCCAACTGCCTGGGCGTCATGAGTCCGCTCACGGGCCTTAACGCGACCTTCGCCTCCGCCATCGCGCGCCCCGGCAATGTAGGGTTCATCAGCCAGAGCGGCGCGCTGTGTACGGCCGTGCTCGATTGGAGCCTGCGCGAAATGGTGGGCTTCAGCGCCTTCGTCTCGGTCGGCTCCATGCTGGACGTAGGCTGGGGCGACCTGATCTATTACCTGGGCAACGACCCGCGCACGCGCAGCATCGTCATCTATATGGAGTCGATCGGCGATGCGCGCGGGTTCCTCTCCGCCGCGCGCGAGGTGGCGCTGAACAAGCCTATCATCGTCATCAAGGCCGGGCGCAGCGAAGCCGCCGCCAAAGCCGCGGCGTCCCACACAGGCTCACTGGCCGGCAGCGACGAGGTGCTGGAAGCCGCCTTCCGGCGCAGCGGTGTATTGCGCGTGAGCCGCATCGCGGACCTTTTTTACATGGCGGAGGTGCTCTCCAAACAGCCCAGCCCCAAGGGTCCGCGGTTGACGATTCTGACCAACGCGGGCGGTCCCGGCGTGCTGGCCACCGACTCGCTAATCGCCAATGGGGGCGAACTTACCGAGATTTCGCCGGAAATTTTGGAGTCGCTGAACCAGATCCTGCCGGCCGCCTGGAGCCATAACAATCCTATCGACGTGCTGGGCGACGCCGGCCCGGAGCGCTACGCCAAGGCAGTCGAGATCGCCGCTAAAGATCCCCATAGCGACGGCCTGCTGGTAGTGCTGACGCCGCAAGCCATGACCGATCCCTCGCAGACCGCCGAGCACCTGAAACCCTACGCTAGGCTCGAAGGCAAACCCATCCTGGCGAGCTGGATGGGCGGCGCGGACGTGGCGGCCGGCATCGCGATCCTAAACCAAGCCAGTATCCCCACCTTCCAGTTTCCGGACACCGCGGCGCGCGCGTTCACTTACATGTGGCGCTGGGCTTATAACCTGAAGTCCCTCTATGAAACGCCGTCGCTGCCAGAGGACTCCGCCGATCACGCGCCCAACAAAACGCTGACTAACGAGATCGTCCAACGCGCGCGCGACGCCGGCCGGACCATTCTTACGGAAGCCGAATCAAAGCAGGTTCTGGACGCTTACTTCATCCCCACCGTACCGACGGTGGTCGCACGCACTTTAGAGGAAGCCGCCGCGCAGGCCGACAGGATCGGCTATCCGGTGGTTCTGAAGCTGTTCTCCGAAACCATCACGCACAAGACCGATGTGGGCGGCGTGCAATTGAATCTCGCCGGCCGCGACGAAGTGGATCGCGCGTGGCGCCGCATTCAAGCATCAGTGACCGAAAAGGCCGGCCCCGAACACTTCCAGGGCGTCACCGTGCAGCCTATGATCGCCGGCGGCGACGGGTATGAGCTGATTATCGGCAGCAGCCTAGACGCCCAGTTCGGACCGGTGCTGCTGTTCGGCATGGGCGGCCAGTTGGTGGAAGTCTTCCAGGATCGCGCCCTCGGGCTGCCGCCGCTGAACACCACGCTGGCGCGCCGCATGATGGAGCAGACCAAAATCTACAAAGCGCTGCAGGGCGTGCGCGGGCGGAGGCCGGTGAACCTGGCGGAACTGGAGCAGGCGATGGTGCGCTTCAGCCAACTGGTGGTCGAGCAGCCCTGGATCAAGGAGATCGACATCAACCCGCTGCTGGCCACGCCGGACCGCCTGGTGGCTCTCGACGCGCGCATCGTGGTGCATGGGCCGGAGGTCACCAAGGAACAACTGCCCAAGCTCGCCATCCGGCCATATCCGTCGCGCTACGTCTCGATGTGGACTATGAAGGATGGGAGCGATGTCATCATCCGGCCCATCCGCCCGGAGGACGAGCCGGCCATGGTGAAGTTCCACGCGACCCTTTCCGAGCGCAGCGTCTACCTGCGCTACTTCCACCTGATGAATCTGTCGCAACGCGTGGCGCACGAGCGTCTGACGCGCATCTGCTTCATCGATTACGACCGCGAAATGGCGCTGGTCGCCGAACGGCAGGGCGAAATTCTAGCCGTGGCGCGACTGACTCGCATTCCCGGCACGAATGACGCGGAAGTAGCCGTGCTGGTCAGCGATCGGTTCCATGGCCGCGGCGTGGGCAAGGAGTTGCTCGGGCGCCTAGTGACAGTGGGCCGCGACGAAAAACTCAGGGTGCTCAAAGCGGATATCCTGCCCGACAACCGCGATGTGATGCGCATCTGTGAAAAGCTCGGCTTCACGCTGCGCCACTCAGTAGAAGACGAAGTAGTCAAAGCCGAACTCCGCTTCTAAGGTAGGCACTGGAGGGCGGGATTTAGCGGGGCCGCCGGCTGGCGCCGGTCTAAACGAATGTATGACTACGCAGTGTGGCTTGTGGGGCAGCCAATATTGGCTGCAGGCAAGGATTGCCTGCCCCACAGGCCGACCTGCCAGTGTCTGTAACTTGTTGAACGGCAATGTGGTCACAGATAAGCCGGCGCGGGGATTTATCCTCGCCGAGGCGCTTCGCATACGGATCACCGGTCTCGGTGGGTCGCGCAGTCGCGGGGTTGCCATTCTGACTTCTCTGTCTCCTCCTGACCTCTGATCTGTGACTCCCCTCCAGCCCGCTGATTCTACGCGAAGGCAGTTGTAGGGCGGCCAATTGCGGGCAGAATTGCCCGCCCCACATTCCGAGAAGTCACATTCATGTTTAATCCGGCACAGCCGGGGTCCTGTAAATACTGTCTGTGTGTTAGAGCACTACCCGCCATCGTCTGCCTTGACATCGATCTAAGTCGGTGAGCTAAATAAGGTCACGAGGTCGCAAGCCATGTCCGTAAGTTTAGAAGTTCGCCCCGAGCTTTTGAAGCAAATGTCCTCCCTGCTCCTGGGGACGGTTGTATTGGCCCTGGCCGCGCATGCAGCGGTGCCCAAGGCATCTTTCAATGCTCCCCGGTCCTATGCGGTGCCTATCCAAACCATAAACCATACCCTAGCGAGGTCTTCGACCTCAAACCGACGAGCGGTATGGCCAGCTTTGTCGTAAAATCCGGGGATGGCAACCATTCCGGAACTCCTTGACGGGCACATCACATTGGAAGTGGAGTGCCTCGACCGT
>Ga0302324_100006257_pt1 | contig 25716 bp, 24 predicted proteins | sample Palsa_T0_1_FD_201949 | JGI IMG/M metagenome (GOLD analysis project Ga0302324, IMG submission 201949) | Peat permafrost microbial communities from Stordalen Mire near Abisko, Sweden - Palsa_T0_1 | ecosystem: Environmental > Terrestrial > Soil > Palsa > Peat permafrost | place: Sweden: Abisko... | reverse complement strand
TCGTCTTCAGCGGACTGGGCCACCGCTTCGTCGGTTCCTCCGTGTCGAACGAAGGACACGTGACCGGTGTTCGTGAGGGCATCGAGATCATGGCTGACGAACCCCTAGGCCGTGGGCTGGCGACCGGCGCCGGAGGCGGCCAAGCGGCAGCAGGCCAGGGAGCCATCAGCCAGTCGAGCGTATTCGTCCCTGAGGACCAGTGGCTCCAGATCGGGACACAGCTGGGCGTCCTCGGTTTGGCCATCTATGTCGGGGCACTCATCCTGATGCTTCGTCGGCTCCGACCGAGAGGCCAACTCCCAGACGACCAGGACGCAAACACGTGTGCCGGAGGAGCGCGCATCGCCCTCGTCGGGATCCTGGCCGGCGGACTCTTCCTCCAACCCTTCATCGAGCCGGTCATCTCCTGGACCGTCTTCGCACTGTGCGGCCTAGCCGTCGGCGCCATGGACCAAACCGCAACCGATACAGGGAAGCAGCCCCGGGTGCTCACGACCCTGCCGATGATTCTGGCCAACTTGAGGACTAGTGTCTAAGGGTTAGTCGTACCAACGAGGCCGGATTGGTCCGCTTCGTGGCACCCCAGTCAAACCTTCCCATCTCAAAGGTGTTGTTGAGAGGACATGGAACTCCGCAGACTTTGGCTCTTGATCTGGCACCGGAAGCTTCTGATCGTGCTGATGGTTGCCGCCGCCATCGCGGCTGGCTACGAGACGACGCCGAAGGTTTCCAACTATGAGGCCGTGTCGACCCTGTTCGTCGGCGATCCTCAGTACAACGCGGGCGGCTTCTCCAGTGACCTGCAGCAAGGCACGCAGGACCTGGCCGACACATTCGCGACGATGGTGCCCTCGCTCAGCGTGGCTGAGGCCGCCGTCGAGGCTACCGGAGTAGCCCGAGCTCCGGGCCAGGTGGTCGGCGAGACCCGGTCCTTCGTGTATCCCGACACCACTCTGATCTACATCGAGGTCGTTGACCCCGACCCCGTGGTGGCTCAGAGCCTGGCCAACGGCATGGCCCAGGCGTTCGTCACCCAGATCGCGAAGCTCGACCCAGTGACGACAGACGCCAACGGCGGGGCCATCCCCGCGCAGTCGCCCGCGTCAGTCTTCCAGCTGGCCTTCCTGCCGTCCGTTCCTCTGTCCGACGGGCTAGGACGGAATCTGATCTTGTCGGGACTGTTCGGCCTGCTGGCGGCGGCAGGTCTGGTCCTGTTACTCGACTACCTCGACCTAACGGTGCGATCGCCCGACGACCTCGAGCGCCGGGTTGGGTTGCCCGTGCTCGGTGTCATTCCCTTCTACGCCGACTCGCTGGAGCAGGATTTTGTGGTGGGCACGGGCCGCCCCAGCCGAGTTGCGGGTTTGGCGAGCACCCTCGATGGCTAGGTACCGCGGTAGGTCCGTATCATCAGTTTTGCCGCTCAAACGCCGGCCATCGGAGTCTCGGTCGGGCCAAGGGGGCAACCGGACATCGTTCGAGGAGTCGTTCCGCATCCTTCGCTCGAACCTCGACGTGTCGTTGACCGACATCGACAAGCCGATTCTGATCGTGACGAGCAGCAAAGCCAACGAAGGCAAGACCGTCATCTGCACCAAGCTGGCCACCTCGTTCGCAGAGGCCGGCCAACGCGTCGTGCTAGTCGATCTCGACCTGCGCCACGCCACAGCCCACCGCCTCCTTCGCGTCCACAACGAGTTCGGAGTCTCGGATGTTCTTCTCGGCCGGCGCTCCCTCCAGGAGAGCATCCAGCATGTCGAGCTCCGGGATCCCGCTGGTCGGAACTTGTCGTCCCTCTACTTCCTCGCGACCGGGCCCGCCGTCCAGAATCCTACCGAGCTGTTGGGATCCGGTCGGACCGCCCGGCTCCTCGATGGTCTCGTCAAGCAGGCCGATCTCGTCCTGCTCGACACTCCGCCGGTCCTCCCGGTGGCCGACACCTTGGTGATCGGTCGGATCGCGTCGGGTGCGATCTTGGTCGTCGAAACCCGCACGACCCCGCTGGCGGCCGTGCAGCAGTCAAAAGACCTTCTGATTCGCAACCAAACGAGATTGCTGGGCGTGGTAATGAACAAGTTCCAGGCCCGTGACGCCCAGATCGCATACGGCTACTACGGGTACGGTTACGGGGCTTCGTCGCCGGCGGCGACCGCCCAAGATGCCGGCCCGATGGACGAAGAACCCCTCGCGCCAGCCCGTAACGGCAACGGAAGCAGCCCGGACCACTGATCTCCGGCCAGGGCACATCCAGCTGATGCGAACCGTCGTCCTGTACGCCCACGACTTGGACCCGGAAACCCCGACAGGCATCGCCCACTACTTCCGGCACATCATCCGCGGGATCCTGGAGACAGACACGTCTGAAGTTGGCATTACCTATCGCGTCGGGGCGTCTCCAAACCCCTCGGGAACCCATCGACCGCCCCCCGAGGTCCCCGTCCTGCGCCTGCCCTGGCCCCGTAAGGCACTCCACTTGGCCTGGAGCGCCAGCCGGCGCCCGCTCGCGGACCGCGCCCTTGGCCGTCCGGACCTGATCCATGTGCTCGCTCCCTTCACCCGAGTTCCCAGCCAGGCTCGGGTCGTCTACACGGTCCACGACCTTTGGCCCTTGACGTCCCCCGCCTGGTACTCGCGGAAGGAACGGTGGATGTTCGAAAAGGCCATCGGGGACGCCACTAGGCGGGCCACCTTGCTCATCGCGGACTCACAGGCGACCGCCGATCAGGTCACCACCCGTCTCGGCGTCGAAACGTCCCGAATACGAGTCGTCCATCTCGCCGTCGACGACATTTTCTTTCGTGCCCCCGACCCGGGTGAGGTCGATCGCGTGTGCCGCACGCACCAACTGGAGCCGGGGCGCTACCTCATCGTGGTCGGATCTGTCTCGACTCGGAAGAACCTGCGGCCAGTCGTCGAAGCGCTGGCCCAGATGACTCACCGATCGCCACCGGTGACCCTGGTGGCAGCCGGACCGCCGGGCATCGGTTTCGAGGCGACCCAACAGTTGGTACGCCAGCGGGGTTTGGAGGCGACGGTGCGGTTCACCGGCTGGCTTCCCCGCGAAGACCTCCCTCCGCTGGTATCGGGGGCCGCAGGCTTGCTCCACCCCTCGGCAGACGAGGGATTCGGCTTGACCCCCCTCGAGGCGATGGCCTGCGGGGTGCCAACGGCGGTCTCGAACGCCGGCGCTTTGCCGGAGGTCTGCGGAGACGCGGCGATCCTGGTGGACCCGCACGACCCCGACGCTTGGGCCGAAGCCATCAGCCGGCTGCTCGAGGACGACGACCTTCGGGCCACTCTGATCGCCCGGGGGTGCACCAGGGCTGCGGGCTTTCGCTGGCACCGAGTCGCGAGTGAAACGATCGCCGTGCACCGCGCTGCCCTCGACTTCTGATTTCCCCCGCCAGGAAGGGCAAGGTCGCTCCGGGAGCGAACCATTTGGCCTATGAAGCGGGGATTCGTGCGCTCGTCACTGCTAGATCCAGACGAGACCAAGCGGGCCAGTGCGGAGTTCGCGGCGGCGCGGCCGTTCCCACACGTCGAGCTCAGGGACACTCTGGTGGCCGAACAGCGGACCTGCCTGATCGAGGCGTTCCCTACCCCCACCTGGGAAGGCTGGCACCGCTACGGCGACGCCTACCAACAGGGGAAGATGATCTGCAACCAGATCGAGGCGATCCCCGCGTCGCTTGTCGAACTCATCCACGAGCTCCAGTCCCCGACGATGCTCGCCTACCTCGAGCAGCTGACCGGCATCGAAGGCCTGATTCCCGACCCGCACCTCGAGGGCGGTGGCCTCCATCTGAGCGGCCCGGGCGGCATTCTCGCACCGCACACCGACTTCCACATCTACCCCCGGCTGGGCGTGTACCGCCGGGTAAACGTCCTCCTCTATCTCAACGAGGGGTGGGAAGAATCGGACGGCGGTTGCCTGGAGTTGTACGAGCCCGGCGCCACAGCACCGGCCAAGATCGTCGTACCCGCTTGGGGGACGTGCGTGATCTTCCGAACCGACGACCGTTCGCCGCACGGTTTCTCGACCCCGGTCGTTGGCGATCGGTGGCGGCGCTCGATCGCCCTGTATTACTACACGGCCGAGGAGCCAGAGCGATACAGCGGTGACATGAACACCTACTGGCAGCGCCTCCCCGTGACGACCCGTACGGCCCGGGCCCGGCAGTGGGCGTACGAGGCGTTGCTGCTCGGCTCGCGGGGTCTCGGATTCTTCGCCCACCGGATCGACCCGAACCTCTCACGCCGCCGAAGGGACCGGCCCTGATGGTGATGTTCAGGATTCCAAGTCCCGTTCCCGGGCGAGATCGGCTACCCGGGCACGACCGCGCCGCACCCCCTCCCGATACGCCTGGTTGATCTCGGCCCGGTAGTGCAAGGCCCTGATCCGATCAGAAGGCGTCACCTTGGCCACCGCCGCCACCACATGGCGGGCTCCCGTGCGCCATCGCCGTTGACCCTCCACGTCGGCTGGCACGTCGAAGGGAGCGTCGGGCTGCACCACCCGCAGCACGGTCACCGACTCGCCTACCTGGCCCATCCGACGGCAGAAGCCGTCGAGCTCCATGGTGCGGGCGTGCCAGGCCAGGGCGTCCGGCCGGTAGTCAAGCCGGAAACCCTGCCGGCTGAGCCGGAAGCCCAACTCGACGTCTTCGAACGCCGGGTATGGGAACCGCTCGTCGAACCCTCCCACCGCACCAATCATCGCCGCTGAGAGGCTGAGGTTGCAGGTGTAGAACGCGTCCCACGGTCGCTCGATCCGGCCCTCCCGCATCCAGGTGCCATAGGAGAACTGCAAGTCGGTCGAGTCGAGCCACTGCATAAATGGCGTGACTCGCAGCCCGGGAAGCCACTGAACCAGCCCGACCACACCCAGGAGGCCGTCGGTGTCGGTGTGGTAGCGCAAGTGGACCGGGATGAGGTCGGGCGCGGCCACGATGTCATCGTCGACGAACAGCAGGAGCGGGCTCCTGGCCGCCGCGATTCCCCGGTTCCGGGCTGCGGCTGGCCCGCAGTTGACGTCCTGCACCAACCAGCGAAGCTGCGGCCAGGCGCTGGACAGCTCCTCCAGGACCTCCCGCGTCTCCGGTCCGGAGGCATCGTCGACCACCACCACCTCGAACCGATCGGGGTCGAGGTCCTGGGTCGCGAGCGAGCCCAGGCACTTCGCCAGCAACGACGGCCGCCGATAGGTCGGCACCACCACCGTGATCTCAGGGCCACCCGTATTGGTCATACGCCAGCCACACTTGTCTCGCACCCGGCTGGGGGTCAAGCCGCTCCAGCTGCCAACCTGGGGCGCGACCGGCTTCCGGTTAACCTCAGGTGGTGCTGACCACCACGCGCTCCCGTACCAACCGGCCGCGGGGAACGACGGCACGTCGGTGATACGAGTAGCCATCGACGCACGAAGGCTTCAAGATCGCCCCATCTCCGGGATAGGTCGAGGGATCGCCAACCTGGTCCCCTACCTGGCAACCCGAGCAGAGGTTTCCCTCCTGACCGACGGCGGGCGCCCGCAGCCGCCAGGTCAGGACGGGTGCGAGACGATCCCACTTGCTGGGTTCGGGAGGCTCCCCGAGGTGGTCTGGCTGCAGGTGAGCGTGGCCCGCTGGCTGCGACACTTCGACGGTGTCTTCCACGGCACGTACAACGCCATTCCCTTGGCATCCGACACACCTTCTGTGGTCACGATCCACGACCTCTTGTGGATGCACCACCCGGGGGACCTCTCCGCACCACGACGGGCGTCGTTTGGCCTTCAGGCCCGCTCTTCAGTGCATTCGGCGCGAGTCGTCGCGACCGTGTCCGAGTTCGTTCGGGAGTCGGTCATCGAGGTGTACCACATCACGCCGGCAGGGGTGGTAGTGACCCCCAACGCCATCGACCCGATCTTCTCGCCGGAGCGAGTCTCCGACACCAAGCCGCTGTTGCGGCGCTTCGGGATCAACAGGCCGTACGTGATGGCTATCGGCGGAGCCAAGCGCCGCTGCCTCGCGGTCGCGATAGAGGCGTGGAGGCGGGCGGCATCGGACCCCCGGTCCGGACGACCCCAACTCGTGGTGGTCGGGCCGCAAGCTCCGCCACCGGATCCTGGAATCATCTATGCCGGTCGGGTTGACGACCCGGACTGGGCGGCTCTGCTGGCGGGCGCGATGGCGTTCTGCTACCCGACACGCTACGAAGGGTTCGGCATGCCCGCCCTCGAAGCGGTCGCATCAGGGGTCCCGATCGTCTGCGCTCCCGTTGGGCCGCTTCCGGAGATCCTGGGAGATGCGGCGGAGTGGTGCGCCACGCCCGGGGTCGCCGACATGGCTGGCGGCTTGCTGCGGGTCCTGGTTGACCGCGCCCGCCGAGAGGAACTTCGCACCGCGGGACTGGCTCGGGCCGCGGCAGCGCCGACCTGGGCCCACAGTGCTGACGTGCTGAGCGCCGCCTACGAGAAGGCAGCCCAGTGACTGGTCTGGACCCCACTGCGACAACGGGGTCGGGGCCAACCGTCTCGGTGATCGTCGTGACCTGGAACAGCGAGGAGGTGATACAGGGCTGCATCGACTCCCTTCTGGACACGCTCGATGCCCGGGAATGGGAGTTGATCGTCATCGACAATGCGTCCACCGACGGCACCCTCGCGGTCGTACGGTCGTTGCAGCGTGGCGCCACCGTGATCGCCAACGCGACCAATGTCGGGCTGGCGGCGGCCAACAACCAGGGCCTCGACGCGGCCACGGGTTCGCTTCTCCTGATCTGCAACCCCGACGTCATCTTCAAGCCCGACTCCGTGACGGCGTTGGCGGCAGTGATGGATCGCCATCCCCGGGCCGGCTGGGTCGTGCCGAGACTGGTCTACGAGGACGGAACGCTGCAGACCAGTGCCGGCGACCTCCCCAGCCTCACCGAGACCCTGCTGGGCCGCCAACTGAGCCGGCGGCGACAGTCCGGGAGCTGCACCGGATTTTGGTGGGACGGATGGGCCCACGACGAAGAGCGGACGATAGGACGCGGCCACGAGTCGGCCTACCTCGTCCGTCGGAGCGCAATCGATGACGTAGGCCCGCAAGATCCCCGGTACGTCCTCGACTGGGAGGGTCTCGACTGGACGGACCGCTTCCGCCGGGCCGGCTGGGAAATCTGGTTGGCTCCTGGTGCGGAGGTCGTCCATCTCGGCGGCAACAGCATCCGCCAGGTGCCCTTCCGGTCCACCGTGTCAGCGCATCGGGGCATGTACCTCTTCTTCTCCTCCCGCCGGCCCCCGGCTTGGAAGCCGGCCCTGGCGGTGGCTTTCACCCTGCGCGCCAGCGTCAAGCTGGCGCTCACAGCCGTCGGGATCCCGCTGTACCAGCGCGCGTACCGGAACCAGCAGAAAGGCGCACCGACGCAGGAGATGCCGCGCAGCCGGCGTATATCTTGAGCTTGGTGAGCGAGACCCCAAGCGTTTCAGTAGTGATCGCCTCTCTGGACGGGGCCCTTCACATCCGAGAACAACTCGACAGCATCGCTGGCCAGACGGTCGAACCCCTCGAGATCCTCGTTGGTGACGACGGCTCCACCGACGAGACGCTCGATATCGTCCGGCGCTTCGCGACAACAACCAACATTCCGCTCCATCTGACCATCAACGATGAGCGACTGGGCTACGCCGAGAACTTCCTCCGCACCGCCACCGCGGCCAAAGGGGCCTTGATCGCCTTCGCCGACCAGGATGACGTCTGGTTTCCGGGCAAGCTGGCTGCGGCGGTCCGAGCCTTCGAGGCTCCCGATCTCGCCCTGTGGGTTGCCGGTTGGCAGATAGTCGATGAGCGCCTGGTACCCGTGCCTGACCGATGGCTGCACACCGGGTTCGCGCAACGCTCGGCCCTCGCTTACCCGATGCACGTCGCCCACGGGGCTCGCATGGTGTTCCGTTCCAACCTCCTCACCTATTGTCCGGCGGAGGGAAGGGCCCGGTCCGTCTACGGCGACCGGCCCGCCCACCATGACGAGTGGGTGATGTTCGCCGCTCACGTCATGGGTCGGGTCGACTGGCACCCGGAGCCGCTGATGATGTACCGCCGGCACCAAAATGCGGTGTCGGCCGTGTGCCCGCCGATCCCGCCGCGTCGGTACCTCCTGCGCGCCGAGGGGGAAGCGCTGAGCGACGGCGTGGAGTTGGCTGCACGGGCCCGGTCGCGTTACCTGCTGTCCAGGGCCGCCGCGCCCGAGTGCCAGGCGGTCAAGTCCCAGTTGCTCGAGGGTGCTCGCTACTACGACCAGCTGGTACCCCGGCTGGGGCGCCGGGCCGTGACCCGCATGGCCCCGGAGCGCATCCAGCGCCTCAAGGGGCTGACCGCCAGCGTCGCCCGCGGCGACTACCGGCCGCTCAGCCGGGGCGGTCTTGGGGTGTGGACCCTTCTGCAGGACGGGTACGGCATCGCCCGGTGATGCCAGGTGCGGGTGTGGCGCGCCACGCCGCCCCGGACCTCAGCCCTCGCCCAGCTGTTCGGCCACCTCGGACACGTCCACCACCGCGGGCAGCGTCTCTCCCCGAAATAGTCCCGCGCTGGCGCCGTAGCCGTAGAGGGCGTGATCGGCCAGGAGCACGGCCGCCGCGGTGTAGGTGCTGCGCTCACCGCCCGGATAGCGGACGCACTCGGGGTGGACGCAGCCAGTCCAGTAGGCACCCTCGTCGTCGCGCATGTGCCGGGTCCAGTCGAGCAGCGTGGTAGCCCGGGTGCGCATGCCGATGGCCTCGAGAGCCATCACGCATTCCGCCGTCTCCGCGGCGGTGACCCAGGGCTGGTCGGATACGCAACGCACCCCTACGCCCTCCAGCACGAACTCCGACCACCGGGTGTCGATCCGCTCCCGGGCCCGCTCCCCCGAAAGAGCGCCGGAGAGGATGGGGTAATACCAGTCCATGGCCCAGCGGTCCTTGGGTGCAAACGAACCAGGCCGGTGCACGATGGCTTCGACGATGCGGTCCGCCGCCAGCTCCCACTCCGGTCGCTCGAAGCCGAGCTGCTCCGCGACCGCCACCGCGACGCGCAGGCTGTGGTGGATGGATGAGGTGCTCGTCAGTAGGGCGTAGCGCCCGAGGTGGCCGTCGGGGTCCATCGACCACAGCACCTCACCGCCCGGTTGCTGCAAGCGCAACACGAACCCGACGGCGGCCTCGATAACCGGCCACATGGCCTCCAGCAGGCCGAGGTCACCGGTGCACAGGTAATGCCACCACGCCCCGGTGGCGACGTACACGCCAACGTTCGGGTCCCGCCGGGGGTCCTCGATGCCCTCAGCCAGGTGGTAGCGGCACCAGGTCCCGTCGGGCAGCTGCGTCGACGCCAACCACTCGAAGGCCAGGTCGGCTTCGTGGCGACGGCCGGCCAGCACCAATGCCATGGCCGACTCGGTATGGTTCCACGGATCGGCGTGCCCGCCCGGGAACCACGGGATCATCCCGTTGGGTAGCTGGATCGAGGCGATCTACGACGCGGTCTCGGACACCGCGACCGCGGTCAAGGGTCCGCTCATCCCGGTTTCCGGACGTAGACGACGACGCTCTTGCCGAGGATCGGGTTGAGCAACGCCTCGGGAATCCGGGTAAACGGCGGGTGCGAGGTGATGTCCCACACCAGAACCCGGTGATAGGCGCGCACCAGCGGATGGCCGTCGTCGCGGACGCCGACGATCGCCCGCAGCCACCAGTACGGAGTATGAAGGGCGTGGGCGTGATGGGCGCCGTAGCACTCCAAGCCAGCCGCGCCCAGGCGATCGACGAGAGCGGACCGCCGGTAGATCCGAATATGACCGCCCGGAGTGTTGTGGTAGTCGTCGGAGAGCGCCCAGGTGAGCAGCTCCGGCCACCAGCGGGGAACGGTCACCGCCATGGTTCCGCCGGGACGCAGCACCCGGGCCAACTCGGACATGGCGATCCGGTCGTCGGGGATGTGCTCGAGCACCTCCGCCGCTATCACCCGGTCAAAGGCATTCGAGGAAAAAGGAAGGCGCAGCGCGTCACCGACGATCGCGGTGCCTACCCCACCGCGCGCCGCCACGGCGGGCTCCTCGGAGGTGACGGCCTTCATCATCCCGGACACGTCCTTGACCTCGCCGGCGTCGGCGTCGAGGGCTGTGACCAGCGCGCCCCTCCGCATGGCTTCGAAGGCGTGGCGCCCGCCACCTGAGCCGAGGTCGAGCAGACGGTCACCGGCCTGCACCCCGAGACGCTCGTAGCGAACGGTCAGCACGGGGGCAGCGAGGATGATCGGTTGGCCCGGTGATGCTCGATGATCCAGCGATAACTGTCCGCGGTGGCGGCCGCGCAGGCCTGCCAGGTAAAGCGCTCGAGGACCCTCCGCCGGGCGGCCTCGGATAGCCGGGACGACAGCTCGGGGTCGGCCATGATGGTGGCGATGGCCAAGGCCAGCGCGCCGGGGTCGCCGGGCGGGACCAGCAGACCCGTCACCCCGTCCTCCCCTACGACCTCTGGGAGAGCGCCACCCGTGGTCGCCACGAGCGGCACCCCGCACGCCATGGCTTCGACAGCTGGCAAAGAGAACCCCTCGTAGAGCGACGGGACGACGGCCACGCTGGCTTCGGCATACAGCTCGACCATCCGGTCGTCGCTCACGGCGGACTCGAACGTCACGGCTGCCGACACGCCCAGGCGTTCGATCGCGGCTGCCACCGGACTGTCGGCCCGTAGGCGGCCGACGACGACGAGGTGGGCCTCGGGCCGCTCGGTTCGCAACTTGGCCAGCGCCTCGACGAGCGGCAGCAAGCCTTTGAACGGGACATCTGCGCTGGCGGTGGTCATGATGCGGCCCGGCACCCGGGCGATCTCCGGATGCGGCCGGAAGTGGGTGTGGTCCGCGCCGATTGGGACCACCTCGAGCTGGTTGGCACCGATGCCGTACTGCTCGACGATGTCCCGCTTCGACGACGACGACACCGTAAGGATGCGGGGGATCTGCCGCGCCACCTTCTTCTGCATGGCCAGGAAGCCGTACCAGCGTCGCAGGGTCAATCGTCGCCGCCAGTTCTCGGCGTGCTCGAGATCGAGGCCACGATCGACCGTGAGGGGATGGTGGCACGTGCCGAGCAGGGGCCAACCGTCGGCCATCACCCCGAGCAGCCCGGTGCCGAACGTCTGGTTGTCGTGGACGACGTCGTACTGGCCGGCCCGGGCGGCCAGTATCCGGCGGACCCGCCAGCTGAAGGTCCGTGGTTCCGGGAAGCCCGCCGTGCACATGAGCGCGAACTCCGCGATATCGATGCGGGTATGGAACTCCCACGGCATCGGGACTCGAAAGGGGTCGGGCTCGCGATACAGGTCAAGGCTGGGCACCGGCACGTAGGCCACCCCGTCGTCGAGGACCGGCCAGGGTTGGCCGGCGAAAACCGTCACTTGGTGGCCGAGGTTGACCAACTCCCGCGACAGGTAGCGGGTGTAGACCCCCTGACCCCCGGAGTGCGGGTTGCCGCGGTACACCAGGAGCGCAATCCGGAGCGGGTCGTTCCTGGTCATAAGGCACAGACTGTTGTCGCCCGGGGTCGCCCGGTCAAGCTGGGGACAGCAGCTCGGCCAGCCGAGTTGTCATCCCCACCAGTTGTTCTCGGGTTCTCTGGTAGTCCTTCGGGCGGCCACCCATGGGGTCGGAAACGTCCTCGGATAGCGGCAGGCCCGTCAGGCTGGAGCGCAACCGGCCAGCATGCAGGCGGCGAACCCACTCGCGTACCGCTTCGATCCGCTGGCGCGGACCGACGGTCTCAGCCCGGCGCAGCAGGTCCGCAAACGTGAAGGCCCGCTCCCATTCGGGGGGCGCCATAACGGTGACCTCGACGACATGCTGCCGGGTCATGCCGACGATCAGGTCGGCGGCCCCAATCGTGGTGGGGCTGAGTGGCCGGCTGCGGTGGCCCGACAGATCGACACCCACCGCCCACATGGTCTCGAGCGCTTCTCGGGGCGGGGGGACGCCCTCGGACATGAAACCTGACGATTCGACGGTGAGGGGGCTGCCGCGCTCGTCGAGGCGGGCCCGGAGCAGAGCGGCGGCGATCGGCGATCGGCACTGGTTGCCTGTGCAGACAAACAGCACCCCGATTCGTGGGAAGGCGTTGGTAGTCACAGGTGGGATCCCGGAGGTCTCATGAGCTCGGTTTCGGTCCACGTCGCGTTCGTCGGATCCCAGCCGGGGCCAACAGCCAGGCCAGCCCGACCAGCAAGGCGGCCGCAATCGCGATCGGCGCGTCCCCGATGTTTACGTAGACGGTTCGGCCATCCTCCCGGGGGACCGTCGCCGTCAGGACCTGTTGCTCGTCGAGCGCCGTCCGCTGCAGGACTCGGCCGGTGGGGTCGATGACCGCGGTGTAACCGGTGGGCGTGACTTGCAGGACCCAGCGTCCCGTCTCCCACGCCCGCAGACGCGCCGCCGCCAGCTCCTGGGTGGGAACCTCAGTGCTTCGGTACGAGGCGGTGTTGGTGGGCACGACGAGGATCTGCCCGCCCGCCCGGACCGCCCCCCGGGCCCGGCCATCGAAGAACACCTCGTAGGAGATCATGACCCCGATCGGACCGGCAGGTGTCCGCAGGATGCCAGGCCCGTGGCCGGGTATGGCGTCGTAGGGGACGTCTGCCAAGTTGAAGAACCGCTCGACCAGCGATCGGTCCGGCACGTATTCCCCGAATGGGACCAGGTGGTTCTTCACGTAGGTGTCGACGATTTGTCCATCCGGGGCCCAGGCCACCACTTCATTCAAATAATGGCTCACGCCCACATCCTGCTCGACCCCGACGAGCACGGTTGCGTGGAGGAACTGAGCCATCGACGCCACCTCTGAGGCGTCCTCCGTGGTCGTAAACGGGATATGGCTCTGGAGCACACCCTCAGGCCAGACGACCAGATCGAACGGTGGCGAGAGGACGTCGCTGGCGGCCAAGTGGCGCTCGAAGACCACTTGGGGGTCGGTGAAGATCGCCCTCGTACCCCTCGGCCCGCCGCCTTGGACCAGCGCCACCCGGAGCGGCAGGAGGTGCCCCCCCGCCCCCGAAGGCGACCAGGCCGCGCCAGCCGAGATCGCCAGCAGCAAGCCCGCCAGCCCGGCAGCCGCACCCGTGCTCCGCCAGGCATTGCGCCGGCCAGCCACATCCGAGATCCGCGCTGGTCGGGCCGCAAGCCAGCTCCGCGCCGCCTGCCCGAGCTCGGCGATGGTCACGCCGGCAAGGACCGTCACGCCGGTCAGGAGCAGGCTGCCACCGAGCCGGAGCACGGGTGCCAAGGGTGATCCGGCCTGGCCGAGCGCGATGCCGTCAAGGGGAAAGCCCCCTATCGGATAGCGATCGCGAGCCCAATCCGCCAGCATGAAGGCAGCTGGAAGCCCTACCGCCACGCCCCGCCGGCGTGTGGTCGGGACGAGCATGATGGCGACGGTCGTGAAGAGGGCGCTGATCACGATCAGGGCGATCCAACCGGGTATCGAGAACTCGTGAACCCACCACAAGCCGAGGCCGTACTGTCCGACGCCGGTTGCGGAGCCCAGGGCGGCTCGGGCCCGCACGGGCCGGCCCCGCAGGAGCAGGGCCAGACCGGCGAACCCCAGCCACGCCAACGGCCACCAGCCGAACGGCGGTACCGAGAGGCCTATCAGGACGCCGCAACCAAGACCGGCGGCTAGCCAGCCCCACCATCGCCAGCGCGCCGGACGGAAGGCCATTTAGCGCCCTCGCCGAAACAACTGCTGCGAAGAGAAGGCGGCGCGCACAGGTTGCGTTGGCGGGGGCACTAGGAGAAGATCGTGACGCGCCCGGCGCCGCGGAGCCAGTCGGCGCGACCCACCCCGTACCATAGGCGGGTCATGATCTCGATTGTTATGCCCGCCCATAACGAGCAGGGTTATCTGGAGCCGGCGGTCAAGTCGGTGGTCGCCGGTATACGGGACCGGGAGCTGCTCTTCGAGCTACTGGTGGCCGAGAACGGGTCGATCGACGCCACCGGCGAGGAGGCGAAAAGCCTGGCCAGGACCTATCCGGAGGTCCGAGTCCTCCGGGCGCCGGTCGCCGATTACGGACGAGCCCTCAAGACCGGCTTCCTCGCGGCCAGTGGTGACATCGTGATCAACTTCGACGTGGATTTTGTCGATCTTCTCTTCCTCGACCGCGCCTTGGACCTCATGGCGACTGGTGATCCGGCGATCGTCGTGGGGTCCAAACGGAGCCCGGGTGCGGACGACCAGCGGCGCGCCGGCCGCAAGACCGTCACCGCAGTCTTCTCTCTTGTGCTGCGCAAGGGATTCGGGCTCAAGGTCACCGACACCCACGGACTCAAGGCATTGCGGCGCGCCGCACTGCTACGACTGGTCGAGACCTGCCAGTTCGGAGGAGACATCTTCGACACGGAGCTGATCCTTCGAGCCGAACGGAGTGGGCTGACAGTGCTGGAAGTCCCCGTCGCCGTCACCGACCAGCGTCCGCCGCGAACGTCGATCACCCGCCGCATCCCGCGATCGCTCGTGGGCTTGGTCCGCCTGCGCCTGGCCCTTCGACACCGCGACCCCGCGGGCCTCGGTTGACCGCGCGGGTCACGGTGATCGTGCCGGTTCGCAACCGGCGCGACCTGCTGGCACGACTACTCGACAGCCTCGCCCAACAGACCTTCCACGACTTCGAGGTGGTGGTCGTCGACGACGGGTCGACAGACGGCGCCGATGTGGAAGCTTCAGGCCGGGAGATCGCCGGGCGCCCGGTCCGGCTGATGCGCTCAGGGGGGGCCGGGGCGGTGGCCGCCCGACGGCTCGGCGTTACCGGGTCCAGCGGCGAGATCCTGGCCTTTACCGATAGCGACTGCGTCACCCACCCGGAGTGGCTGCAAGCCGGAGTGGCCGCCATCGACGCAGGCAACGACATGGTAAATGGGTTGACCCGGGCCGCTCGTCAGGTCGGACCTCTCGAGCGGAGCCTGGAATCGGCCACCGAAGGTCTCTACCCGACCTGCAACATGTTCTTCACGCGCTCCACCTACGAGCGTTTCGGCGGGTTCGACGAGCAGGCGAGGGACCGACTCCGTTTTCGCGTAAACCAGCGAGCCCGGGGTACCGGCTTCGGGGAGGACACCATCTTTGCCTGGCACATGATCCGGGCCGGCGTGGCTTACTCACATGCGCCCGACGCCATCGTGGTGCACCACGTATTCCCGGCCGACCCGGTCGAATGGTTGAGCCGAGGTGTGCAGATGGCCGCGTTCCCCGCTCTGGTCCGTGAGGTTCCCGAGCTGAAGAAGACCCTGCTCCGCCGGTCCGTGCTTCTCGGCTCGCGCAGCCGGATTCCTGCCTACTCGGCCGCGGCCGCCCTCGCCCTCCGCGCACCGCGGCTGGCGGCCGGGTGCGCCGCCTGGTGGGCGCTGTGCCGACTGCGGGATCTGCGCCGGGTGCCGCAATCCTGGCCCAGCCGGGTGGCCTGGCTGCCCGCCGAGATGGCGCTGGACGCGGTCGTCGGCACCGCTTTGGTCGTCGGAAGCGTCCGCAGCCGGACCATCGTCATCTGACCAAGCGATCCTGGTGGCCAGATCCCGGACGACGAGTGGGGTACCCTCTCGCCAAATGGAGCCCGAAGGGACCCCACAAGACAGCCTGGACGTGCATCTCCGCTGGCCTGGGAGTGGGCCGGGCCCGACGGTAGCCAACGACGTTCGACGAGGCGAGCGCGACGCTCGGGCGGTCGGGGCCGACGACGGGGAAGTTGACGAAGATGGCGGCGCCCTGAGCAGCGGGCCGGATTTTCGCCACCTCCCGGAGCCAGTCTTCGTGACCAGCGCCGACCCGGGTCACGCCGCGTTCGCTTCCATTGCTATTCGGTTAGACGCCCTTTCCAGCGCCACCACCATGCTGAGGACGGTCGTCAACGACCGGTTGAGTGACTACAGCGAGCGGGTGGAGCGGGCGCAATCGGCCGGCGGCCGCGAGTTCGAGGACCAGCGCCGCCTCCAGGAACGCGCCTGGTCCGACATCCGGACGGCGCTGAGTGCCAGCGAGGAGGCCCTGTCCGTCCTCAAGCGGGCGTCTGCCGGTCTCCTCGACCGGCTGGCCGAGTTCGACGCCAATCAGGAGAGCCGGCTGGACAAGGTCAGCGAGCACATCGAGCAGCTCGACAAGACGGTGAACAGTCTGGTGACCAAGCCAGCCGTGGACGTCACACCGGTCATCGAGGGTCTCGCCACGCTCCAGGCGCAGCTGGGGCCAGCCTTCCGTGCCGCCACGGAACCCGATCGGGCCGCGTTTGCCGCTCTCCTGGACAAGGTGAGCGTGATCGACACCAATCAGGAAGCCCGCATGGACCGGGTCAGTAAGCACATCGAACAGCTCGCCAATGCCGTGTTCGCCCTGAGCGCCAAGCCGGAGATCGATCTCGCCCCGATCATCGAGGGCCTGGGGGCCGTTCCCGACTCCACCGACATCTTCACGGCCGTCGCCGAGGAGTTGCAGCAAAGCCTCGAGCGCCAGGCGGCGGCTCAGGCTGAGGATCTGGAGCGCATGGTGGACACCATCGAAGACCTCGGGCGGACGGTGGCGGCGGCGATCGTCCCACCCGCCCCCGACCCCACACCCGACCTCCTCGCCGGCCTCCAACGCCTCGCCGACAAGATCGACACCCTCCCCCAGCCCGCCCCCGACCTCCTCGCCGGCCTCCAACACCTCGCCGACAAGATCGACACCCTCCCCCAGCCCGCCCCCGACGTCGTCGCCGGCCTCCAACACCTCGCCGACAAGATCGACACCCTCCCCCGGGCCGCCCCGGGGCCCCCACCGGACCTCCTCGCCGGCCTCCAAGACCTGGCGGACAAGGTCGAGTCCCTGCGTCGGCGAATCGCGCTGCGGGCCCGTCAGGAACCGTTGCTCGACGAGGCTGCCATCGACGCGCTGGCAGACGCCATCGCCAGCAGATTGGCCCCTGTTTCCCCTCCCGATCCCGACTTGCAATCACCCGGTCGTAATCGCCGAGGGCGTCGGGAATGAGTGCCAGCCGCTCAGCTCGCACACGCAGCGGGCGGCGGCACCGACCCGGATGGATGTGGCCGCTCGTGTGGTCACTTGCGATCGTCATTGCCCTCGTCGGCATCGTCAGCGTGGTCGCCCTCCTGCACGCCGTCCGCCTGGAAAAGCGGGTCGACACCCTGCCGACCATCATCCAGAACGCCGAGACATCGGCCGAGGACGGCCAGCTTCTCGTCGCCCAGCAGGACCTCACGCAGGCCCAGAACACCCTGACAGCCGTCAACTCGTCGCTCTACAACAGCCCCGACTTCGCAGTCGTAGACCTGCTTCCCGTGGCCCGGCAGAACATCGACGCCATCCGCAACTCGGTGGCGTTGGGGCTCCAGATGATCGGTGGCGGCGAGCAGATCCTGCGAGCGGCAGCACCGTTGGAAAGCGCGAGTGGTCATCTCGACGTGCCCCTCGATCACGGTCAAGTGCCGCTGGCTTCCACAGAGGCCGTCGCCACGGCGATCACCTCGGTGCTCACCACCCTGCCGGCGTCAGCCGATCCGCCCAGCCAGAGATTCGTCCTGGGACGGGTCCACTCCCTGCAGGAGCGGATCTACGGACAGGCGATCAAGCGACGCCAGGAGCTGCAAACGGTTGGAGCCGCCCTACAGCTACTGGATGACATGGCGGGTGCCAACGGCGACCACCGGTACCTCATCGCAGTGGCGAACAGCGCCGAGATGCGGGGCTCCGGAGGCATGATCCTTTCGTACGGCGTGATCACATCCCATGCTGGCACGATCACCCTCGGCAACTTTGGCAACATCAACGAGCTCACCCTCACGCAGCCCGAGACCAAGGTCATCTTCCCTTCCGACTTCACCAAGTCCTACCAAGATCTTGGCCCTACGCTCAACTGGCGCAACGCCAACATGATGTCGGACTTCACGATCGACGCGCCGGTCCTGGAGGCGATGTACGCCCAGGCCACCGGGTTGCCGGTCGACGGGGTGATCCAAGTCGATTCGGCTGGACTGGGCGCCATCCTGGCGGGCACCGGGCCCGTTCAAACCGCTGACCTCGGACAGGTGACCGCTGCCAACGTGGTGCCGCTCACACTCAGCCAGGCCTACCAGCTGTACCCGAACCGCCAGGTGCGCCAGGACTATTCCGGCGAGGTCGCCCAGGCTGCCTTCGCCCAACTCCTCTCCGGCCGGTTCGCCGGGTTACGACCTCTGGGCGCGGCTCTCGTCCAGGCCGGCAAGGACCGCCACGTACTCATGTACACCAGCGACCCAACGGATGAGTCGATCCTCGGTTTCCTCGGCTTCAACGGCGCCCTTCCAGCCCCGAGCGTCGACTTCGCGCAGCTGACGGTCCAAAACTTCGGGGCCAACAAGCTCGACTACTACCTGCGTAGTTCGGTCTCGCTCACCGGAACCCCTCCGTCCGACCTCGGCAGTCAGATGACCGCCACGATCGACCTGTCCAACGGCGCTCCGGTCGGTCAAACCAGCCCGGTGGAGGTGTTCGGCCCCAACGTTCCCGGGGGGCAGGCCGGCGAATACGAGGGACTGGTGACGCTCTACGTGCCCCACGACTCGTATTTGCGCGCCAGCCAGACCGACTCGTCGGTCACCACCGCACCGGCCCAGTCGACGCAGAATGGCGTCACGACGATCACCTTCACCGTCTCCATGCCAGCCGGGACCGGAAGCCAGGTCGTCCTCCACATCGCGATTCCCCCGACGTCGTCACGGACCGGGCTCTTCGAGTTCGTGCCGACGCCCAGGGTGATCCCGACTGCCTATCTGGAGAGATTCGCTTAAAAGCGCGGAAGTGACATATGGGCACTCGGGATCCACGGCGAAGCTTGACGCGAACTGGTAAGGTCAAGGAGGATGTAGCCTACGGGCAGCGAACTGACTAACGGGGTCCGAGCCGTCGGCAACGCTCGTCGACAGCAACGATCGAGGTGGGAGTGAACACACGGATGTCCAAGTCAGCGCTCTTCAAAGCAATCGGCCGGCGGAGCGTGGCCGCGACCGCACTGCTGAGCGTCGGGGCTCTGTTGGGATTGCTGATCCCAGTGCTGGTCGATTCGCCTGCCGGTGCCACCTCGCTGCCGCGGGCCGCGGCCGTCAGCCCGTGCCCGACAGATCCTTACACCGGCTCCACGATCGCGATCTGCACGACCACCACGACCAGGTTCACCTCCCCCTACCATCTCACGCTGATCATCAGCTACGCCGCCACGGCGGATGGCGGGATCGTGAGCTGGCAAGCCTGCGGCTTCCCGGCTTCGGCGGTGGGCACCCTCGTCCAGCTCTATTTCGGCGGTACCATCCAGACGGAAGCCGGCGGGAGCGGGCCAATCCTGGCAGGGGGATGCACCTCTGAGCCGCAGTTCCCGGTCTGCGACCCGACCGGCACTTACACGGCCCAAGGCGTCGACGCCCAAGCGGACCTGACGGCGACCGATTCTCCGGAGGGCACGCCCGCAGAGGTCGTCATCGCCGCCAGCACGTGCGCCAGCGCCGCCAGCGCCGCCGGTGCGGGCAGCAGCGGCACCAGCAGCAACAACAGCACCCTGGCCTTCACCGGAACCAACATCATAATTCTCATCGTGATCGCCGGGCTGCTCATCGCTGTGGGATATACCATCGTCCGCCTCAACCGGCAGCGTCGACGCGCGAGCTGACTCGGCCAACATCATGCGAGCTGGGGGGCGCGCCACGACCAACAAAATCAGAAGGGCCCTTGTGATCGCGGAGGAGTCCCCAGCCTCTTTTCCTGCTGGCACGGTAGGTCTGGCAACGCCGCGCCCCGTCGACCGTATCGACGAAATTCGCCAGGTCCGCCCGGTCGGCGGAGCGACCACGCGTCGGTCTCCAACGTGGCTGCGCAGGCTCACTACGTGGCAAGCAGCCAGCCGCCATCCCCTTCCTGTCTTCCTTGACACCGCCATCACGGCGGGCGCCGTGCTCGTGGTTACGGACTCCGCACCGGTTGCGCTAGTGAGCGCGGCGACGATGGTCGCGGCCGGGCTCGCCTTTGGGATCTGGAAGTACCGGACCAGCCTGGAAACACAGGGTGTGACCTGGTACGCCCGACCGTTGTCTGTCGCCCTGGTAGCCGTCGGGCTCACGACCTACGCCAGTGGATCCGGTGTCTCGGGCTGGCGTGCGGTGCTCGCAGCAGCCGTAGCCGGCGCGGCCCTGCTCGCCACCAGACTCGTGCTCTGGTTGGTCATCAGTTCGGCCCGCCGTAAGGGAGCGGGCCTAAGCGGGGCCCTCGTCATCGGCTCCGAGCGCCGCATCGAGCAGGTGATGCACCGGATGCTCGCCTTCCCGGACGCCGGGCTTCGCTGCGTGGCGACCTACATCCCCTCCGCTGGCAAGGTTGTGACCCCAGAAGAGGGAAGAGCGCTGGTAAGGAAGCTGTTGGAGCAGCGCGACATCGAGCACGTGATATGCGCCCTCGATCAGTCCGACGAGGCAGTATTCCGAAACTTCCTCTGTTTCTCCGCCGATCGAGTCGACTGCAGCCTCATGCTGCCGCTGACCGGCATGCGCCTGGGCCTGACGCGAGCCCATCTCGGCGATCTCAGTCTGGTTCCCGTCCGTTTGCGCCGCTCGTGGGGCGCGGCGGCCGCCAAGCGGGCTTTCGATATCGTCACGACCTCGATCCTCATCGTCTGCGCCACCCCGCTGCTGCTTGCCGTGGCGCTGGCTGTCCGCCTGGGCGACCATGGACCTTCGCTGTTCAAGCAGACCCGGGTGTGGCGCAACGGGGAGACCTTCCTCATCTACAAGTTTCGTTCCATGATCGTCAACGCCGATGATCTCCTGGACGAGTTCCTGCCGGACCGAGGACTTCTCTTCAAGGTGCAACAGGATCCTCGCGTGACGCGGATCGGTGCCTTCCTACGGCGTCTCTCGCTTGACGAGCTACCTCAGCTCTTCAACGTGTTGCGCGGTGACATGAGCTTGGTCGGGCCTCGGCCCTACATCTACGATCCCGAGACCGACGCGCGGGCCATCATCCGCCACTTGGTCCCGCCCGGCATCACCGGACTCGGGCAAGTCCACCATGCCAACGCCCTCACCGACGACGACATGTTCGACCTCGACGTCCTCTACGTCGCCACCCAGAGCTTCGGCAGTGACCTGTTGCTACTGCTGCAAACGATCCCGTCTGTACTGGTACGGCGTTCCCCGTACTGATGCGGCGAGCGGACAGCGACCCAACCCACGTCTGAGGTCAACATCGGCAGGATGCGGGTTCTGCACGTCGTAGAAAATGCCGGGAGCGGGACAAGCCGCCACCTCGTGGATGTGACGCGGACGGCATCTGAAATCGAACATCATCTGGCCCTGTCGCCGATGCGCCATCGCGTCCTCGCCGGTGGAGCACCCTATGACACCGCCGCGGTCGCGGCCATGGTGGCCGCCGGCGCACGCGTCCACTACGTCGACATGCGCCGTCCTCCGGCGAATCCGGCGAATCTGGCGGCGGTACTCAACCTGCGCCGCCTGCTGTATCAGTTGCGCCCGGCTGTGGTCCACGGTCACTCATCCGTCGGGGGGGCCCTGGCCCGACTGGCCGCGGCCGGCTCGGCCACGCCCGCCGTCTACACCCCTCACGCGCTGGCGTCAGGTTCGGTGGCCCATGCCGTCGAACGGTCCCTGGGGCGGGTGACCGCCCGCCTGATCGCGGTGTCGGAGAGCGAGGCGGCCGAGGCCCGTCAGCTCCGCCTCGCCCCGCCCGAGCGGATCGTAGCCATCCCCAACGGCATAGACCTTTCTCCCGTCCGGCCGGCTGAGACCGACCTGCGGGCGGTGCTCGGGCTTGCGCCGGGCACGCCCCTGATCGGCTCGATCGCCCGCCTCGTCCCCCAGAAAGCCCCTGATGAGATGGTGGCCCTCTGCGCGGCCGTCGGCCGGCATCGCCCAGACACCCACTTTCTTCACATCGGCATGGGTCCCCTGCAGGACCGAGTGGACAGCGCCGTCGCGAGGTCAGGGATCGCCACCCGCTGGCACCAGATCAGCGAGCTCCCCGATGCGGCCGCCACGCTCGACCAGCTCGACGTCTTCGTCCTGCCCTCTCGCTTCGAGGGGGGTCCCTACGCACCCCTCGAGGCCATGCGGGCGGGGACTCCCGTGGTGCTCTCGGAGGTCGTCGGCAACAAAGACATCGTCGAGGATGGCGTGTCCGGTTTCCTCGTTGCCTTCGGGGACACCGAGAAGATGGCCGCCAGGGTCATCAGCCTCCTCGAGGAACCGGAACGCCGGCAGGCCATCGTCGCCGCCGCTCGAGAGCGGCTCCGCACCCGGTTCGACGTCCAGGTTATGGGCGCCAGGCTGAGCGACCTCTACCGGGAGGTCGCCGGCGAGTCCAGGCGGCGCAGGACCCGGAGGCTGCCGCACCCCAAGGCCCCCTCCTCTGCCCAGCCGCCCGATGCCAGCGCCGCGCAGTACAGCTCGTAGGGCGGCCGTCCGCCGTCGGCGGGGTCGGGGAACACGTCGTGGATGGCCAGGTACCCCCCGTTGGACACCTTCGGCGTCCAGGCCCGGTAGTCCGCCCAGGCCGTGTCCTGCCCGTGGCCGCCGTCGATGAAGAGGAGCGCCAACGGGGTGTCCCACAGGCCGGCGATCGTCGTCGACGCCCCCACGACGAGCACCACGTTGTCTTCCAGACCGCCATCCTCGAGGGCCTGCCGGGCGAAGGGCAGGGTGTCCATACGACCGGTCCGCGGATCGACGACGGTGCCGTCGTGGTGCTCCCAGCCTGCCTGGTTCTCCTCCGAGCCCCGGTGGTGGTCGACGGTCAGGAGCACCGTGCCGCCGTCCCGGGCCGCGGCGCCCAGGTACACGGCGGATTTGCCGCAGTAGGTCCCGACCTCGAGGAGAGGACCAAGGCCGGTGCGGGCTGCCGTCACCCCGGCCCGATAGAGCGCCGATCCCTCGTCGTCAGGCATGAAGCCCTTGACCGCCCGGGCGTGGGCGAGGAGCTCGGGCTGCACTACCCGGGAATGCCGGTCCGACCGTCGAGGGCGGGAGGGAGGTCCTCAGGGTGGTGCACGAAGAGCACCTTGTTGAAAAGGATGAACTTGCCGATCCAGAGGACCCCGAAGGCACCCACGTACACCGCCGCCACGGTTCCGGTCTTGAGGAGGTGAGCGTAATGGTGATGCTTGGCGTACTTCTCCATGAAATATACGCAGATCGTCGAGAAACCCCAGCCGAGCAACGCCAGCCCCCAGAACGGGACCACTTCCCTCCACAGATGGCCGCGCCCCGTCTTGCCCCACGCCCACTTCCGGTTCATTTCATAAGAGGGGATAGCCGCGATCGACGTCGACAGCGTGCTGGACACCACCGCGCCCCAGCCGATCAGCCCGTCGAAAATCAGGAAGCACACCGTGCTGACGCACACCGCGACCACCGAGGCCATGGTGTAGCGGAACATCTTCTGGCCCTCGGGGCTTTTGAACTTCTCAACCAGGTCGGGCAGGGTCATGGCCACGGGATTCCAGACTATCGGACAACCGGGGTCGCCCACTTGCAGGCCATTATGGAGGGGTGACCGCGGCCCTCGACGAACTCCTCCAACTGCTCGACCTGGAATCGCTGGAAGTCGATCTGTACCGGGGCTTCAGTCCGATCGAGCACCGTCTGCGGGTCTTCGGCGGCCAGGTGGCCGCGCAGGCCCTGGTGGCCGCCGGCCGGACTGTCGCTGACGGCACGGGGGCCGAGCGACCGGTGCATTCCCTGCACGCCTATTTCCTCCGGCCCGGCGACCCCAAGATCCCGATCCTGTACCAGGTGGACCGCATCCGCGACGGGCGCTCTTTCACCACCCGCAGAGTGGCTGGCATCCAGCGGGGGGAGGCCATCTTCCACCTCTCCGCGTCCTTTCACGTGCCAGAAGCCGGTGTGAGCCACCAGCAGCACGCGCCCGACGCCCCCGACCCCGAGACCCTGCCGACGTGGGCCGAGCTGATGGCCCCCCACGCCGAAGCAATGGGAGAGTGGTATCACCGGCCCCGGCCCATTGACGTGCGCCACGTCGGCGAACCCATCCGCACCTCGCCCTCCTCTGCTCCCCGCCAGCCCACCCACCAGATGTGGCTGCGGGCCGACGGCAAGCTACCCGACGAACCCCTGCTCCACGACTGCTTGGTCGCCTACGCCAGCGACATGACCCTGCTCGACACCATCATGGCCCCCCACGGTCTGATCTGGAACGAGGGCACCCAGGCCAGCCTCGACCATGCCATGTGGTTTCACCGGCCCTTCCGGGCCGACAACTGGCTCCTCTACGACCAGCGCAGCCCGACCGCCTTCGGCGCCCGCGGGCTGGCGACCGGCACCATCTACACCCGAGACGGCGAATTGGCCGTCTCGGTGGTCCAGGAAGGGTTGCTCAGGACAGCTCCCTAACACGGCGAAGCGGCTGCCTTACCCAGTCCAGAAGGGCGGGCTCGGACTGCTACCCTCGCCCGCATGGCGACGGGATCTCCAGCGTCGATCGACCGGCGAACCGGTCCCCGCCCCTACCCACCGGATTCGTGCCTGTGGTGCGGCGACGTCCTCGACGCGGCCGAGCAGGACGTCTTCAGGGCTGTCGTTTGCCGCAGCTGCGGCGTGGCCACAACGGTGCCCTGGCCGAGCGACGAACAACTCGAGGCCGCCTACGGCGAGTGGTACCGGCCCAACTCCGGGCGCTTCAGCGGACCGGGCGACTACATCTTGCGATGGAGTCGGGGCCGCCTGGCCCGACGGGTCGACCGGTTGGCGCCGCCCGGCGCCGTGCTCGATGTCGGCGCCGGTGACGGCACCCTCGTCGATGCGCTCCGACGCCGTGGACGCGACACCCTCGGGATCGAGCGGAACAGCACTGGCCCCTTCATCGAAGGCAAGGACATCGAAGATGTCTCCGGTCAATGGGCAGCAGTCGTGTTTTGGCACTCGTTGGAGCATCTTCGCCGTCCCGCCGAGGCTCTGGCTCACGCCGTGACGTTGCTCGAACCTGGGGGCCTCCTAGTAGTCGCCGTCCCGAACGGGCGCAGCCTCCAAGCCAGGGTGTTCCGCCACGACTGGTTCGCCCTCGACCTTCCCCGCCACCTGGTCCACCTGGACGATCGAGCTCTGCGGAGGCGATTGGCCGAGCTGGGGATGACGGTGCAGCGAGTGAGTTTCACCCGGGGCGGTCAGGTCTTCTTCGGCTGGGTGTACGGGCTGGCGCGCCACCTTCCTGGTCAGCCAGACATCTACGCCGCTCTGCGGCGCCCCGGCGCCCGCCAGCAGTCCATGAGAGCCAGTCGGCGAGTGCTCACCATTCTGGCCGCGATCCTCGTGACCCCGGCCGCGCTCATCGGGTGCACGATCGAGGTCGGCGGGCGCGCCGGGGGAACCGTCTTCGTGGAAGCGAGACGATGACCTCTGCCGCCGACGCCAACGTAATCGTAATCATGCCTGCCTATAACGCCGCGGCGACGCTCGAGCGAACCGTCTCCGCCATACCACGCGACATCGTCAATGATGTCATTGTCGTCGATGACAATTCGTCCGACAGCACCCTAAAGATCGCTCAGCGGCTCAACGTTCACACCATATGGCATCCTCACAACGTCGGTTATGGAGGCAACCAGCGCACCTGTTATCTCGAAGCCTTGCAACGGGGCGCGGACGTCGTCGTGATGCTCCATCCCGATGGACAGTATGAGCCGTCCCTGAT
>Ga0302324_100006256_pt1 | contig 25717 bp, 20 predicted proteins | sample Palsa_T0_1_FD_201949 | JGI IMG/M metagenome (GOLD analysis project Ga0302324, IMG submission 201949) | Peat permafrost microbial communities from Stordalen Mire near Abisko, Sweden - Palsa_T0_1 | ecosystem: Environmental > Terrestrial > Soil > Palsa > Peat permafrost | place: Sweden: Abisko... | reverse complement strand
TGTCGAGCTCGCGGTCGGCCGCCTTGCGGACGTCCTCGGGCATCTTGGCGTCTTCGATCTTCTTGCGCAGCTCGTTGGTCTCGGCTTGCTGCGGATCGGCCTCGCCCAGCTCTTCCTGAATCGCGCGCAACTGCTGGCGCAGATAGAACTCGCGCTGGTTCTTCTCCATCTCGCGCTGGATGTCGGACTGAATCTTGTGGCCCAGCTCCACCACCTCGAGTTCCTTGGTGATGAGCAGGGTCAACCGGCGCAGCCGCTTGGCGGTGTCGCGCTCTTCGAGGATCGCCTGGCGGTCCGCCGTCTCCAGCCGCATCGTCGAGGCGACGAAGTACGAGAGCAGGTTGGGATCGGAGATGTTGTTGACCTCCATCTCCATCTCGCGCGGCGCCTGCGGCAAATAGCCCAGCAACTTCTGGAACAGCGAGCCGAGGTTGCGCTGCATCGCGACGAGCTGATCGCTCTCGCGGGTGATGTCGGGCAGCTCGGTGTAGGTACCGGCCAAATACGGCTCGGTCGCGACGAACTGATCGATGCGGAAGACCGAGCCGCCGGCGACGATGCAGCGCAGCGTACCGTCGGGGACCTTGAGCATCTTCTGAATCGTGCCGAGCGTGCCGACGCGACGCACGTCGTCCGGACCCGGATCTTCGGTCTCTTTGTCCTTGAGCGCGACGAGACCGATCTGCTTGCCCTCGCGCAGCGCCTCTTCGACCAACTGGATCCCCGGCCGCTTGACGACTGCCAGCGGGATCACGGTGTTAGGGAAGAGCACGGCGTCCTGCAGCGGCAGGATGCCGAGGATCTCGGGGTGTTTGTCGGGCTTGGCCATCAAACGGGGGTCCTTTTGACCGTCATGCGGATCGTCGTCCGTATGATCGGATGTTTTCGCGCGGGCGCGAGGGGCAGGCGCACGGTCAAGATGCCGTCGCGGTAGATCGCCGAGGAGTCCTCGACGTTGACGGGGAGCGGGAGGTGGATCGCCTTGTGGAACTCGCCGGAGGCGATCTCCTTACGGAGCAGGGAGGCGGTCCGGGCATGAGGGCGCGGGGCCCGCGTGCCGGCGACGATCAAGTAGGCGTCGTCGAGGGTGACGCGCAGCGAGTCGGCGTCGGCGCCGGCCAGCTCGACATGCACGACGAACGCGCCGTCGGTCTCGTCGACCAACGCGTCGGCATTCGGTTCGAAGCAACCGTGCGACCCGCGGGCAGCATGGAGGCGCTCGAACTCGAGGATCTCATCGGAACCGCGCACGTGCGATCGTCCCTCCCTCATCGTTAGCACTCATCCTAACACACTGCTAGGCCCCTGGGTTACCCCGCCCGGACAGGCGTGAACCGGGCGAGTCCACACCGTCCACACCCAGGTGTGCAAACTAAACTGGCCTTAATCCACCGCTCGTCACGCGGGAAGCCGGGCGGCACGCCGAACCAAGCTCGACCGCGATGGATTCGACGCTCCGGACCGCCGCCGCTCCGCCCAGCCTGCCGCGCAGCGCGCTGGTCGAACGGGTGCGGGCAGCCCAGCCGGCACTGGTCGCGCTGGCCGCGCCGGCCGGGTTCGGGAAGAGCACGCTGGCCCGGCGCCTGGCGGCCGACGCCCCGGCCTCAGCCGTCTGCGACGCCGGCGGCGCGACCGGCGAGCTGGCCCTCGCGGGCCGCCTGCTGACGGCGCTCGCCGAGGAGGACCCCAGCCGGGCCGAGGCGCTGGCGCGGATCGCCGCCGTCCTCGGCGACGAGCTGGTGCCGGCCGCCGAGCGGCTCGCCGTCGTGCTGGCCGCCTGGCGGGCGCCGCTGGCGGCGCCGTCCTGGTTCGTCCTCGACGATCTCGACGAAGCGCCGGCCGAACTGGTCGTCCGGCTGCTGACCGAACGCCCGGCCGAGCGAACCGTCGTCCTGTGCAGCCGCGCGCCCCTGCGGCTGCACCTCTCGCGCTTCGCCTCCCCCCATCGCATCGTCGCGCTGCGCGCCGCCGACCTGGCCTTCAGCCCGGCCGAGGTCGGCGAGGCGTTGGCTCCCAGCGGCGCCGATCCGGTGCTGGCCGAGCGGATCGCCGCCGTCTCGGCCGGCTGGCCGATCGCGGTCCTGTTGCTGGCCCGCTTCGCCCGCGAAGGGCGGGCCGACGAGCTGCTCGAGCGGCTCGACGATCTGGCCTACGAACAGCTCCACGAGTACCTGGCCGACCAGGTGCTGACCGGCGCCCCACCCGCGGCGCTCGACGGCCTGTTGGTCTGCGCCGCCCTGCCGTTGGCGACCGAACGCGACCTGCTCGCGGCGCTCGGCGACCGCGAGGCGACGGCCGCGTTCGTGAATTATGCGCGCGGCTCGGCGTTCGTCAGGCTCGAACCGGACGGCACCTTCGCGGTCCATCCGTTGGCGGCGTCGACGTTGCGCGCCGCGCACGCCGGCCGCCTCGAGGCGCTGTTGCTACGCGTCAGCACGGCGGCGCGCGAGCGCGGCGATCCGCAGCGCGCCGCCGAAGCGCACCTCGCGCGCGGCGACCGCGCCGCCGCGGCCGAGGCGCTGGCCGCCGTCGCCGACGTCGAGGACGGCGCGCCGTCGCTCGGCTACGCGCGCGTGCTCAGCGCGCTCGAACCGGCGGCCGTCTTGCACTCCCCGACGTTGTGGTCGGTGACGGCGCTACTGCGCGCGTTCAGCGCCGACGCACCGGCGCTGCTGCTCGAAGCGGAGAGCGTGTGCGCGCGCGGCGTGCGCGAGGCGCCGCCCCGCGAACGGCTCGCGTTGCACGTGTTGCGCGCGCTGCTGGCGACCTGGCTCGGCGAGTCGGCGGCGGCGCTGGCGCTGGTCGACGAGCTGCGCGTCGCGAGCGGACCGTCGGCGCTCACGCTGGCCGGCTGGCTGCTCGCGCTGCGCGCCGCGCTCGCCGCGCGGCTGGGGCGCCTCGACGAAGCCGCACGCCAGCTCGACGAAGCGTGGCCCGCCGCCAGCTCGAGCCACGTGCTCGCCGGGACCGCCTTGCTCGCCTACGGTGCGGAGATCGCCCGTGCGCGCGGCGCCCGCGCCGAGGAGCGCGAGCGGCTGGCGCGCGCGCTCGACCGGCTGCGCGCGAGCGGTCTGGGCAACCTGATCGCACTCGCTGAGGCCGAAGCGACCTTCGGCGCGTGGTTAGCCGGCGAGGACGAACTGGCGGCGCAGCACGCGCGCGCGCTCGACGCCGCGGTCGAGCGCGACGGCGTGCGCGCCTTCGCGTTCTTCGCCGCGTGCGCGAACGGTGTCGCGGCCGAGCCGGGCCCCGGCGACGATCCGCGCTGGGTCGCGCGCGGCTGGCTGCTGGCGGCGGCGCAGGCACCGGACGCCGCGACGGCGCTGCGCTACGCCGAGCGCGCGCGCGAAGGGGCGCTCTCCGATGCGGCGCCGTTTCCGCAACTGCTTGCGGCGTTGGCGCTGGCCGCGCTCGATCCCGACCGGCGCGAGCGCTTCGAGCGGGAGGCCGCGACCGCCGCGCAGCGCGCCGGCGCCGACCTCGGCGCCTTGGAGCGGTTCGTCGCCCGCTACCGCCGCGACGCGCCGGTGCCGCCCGTCCCGGACCTGGCCGTCGAGATCGTCAGCGGTCGCGTCCTGCGCGGCGGGACGCTCCTCGCGCTCCCCGAGCGCGAGCACGCCTTGCTGACCGCGCTCGCCATGCGGCGCGAGGCGGTCGCGCGCGCGCGGCTGACCGACGCGCTGTGGCCCGATCTCGACGAAGGCGCTGCGCGCAACGCCTTCCACGTCTGCCTGCACCGGCTCAAGACGCGCCTCGGCGACGAGCGCGCCGTCGTGCGCACCGACGAAGGCTACCGGCTCGGCGACGACGTCGCGGTCGATCTCTGGGCGATCGACCGCAGCGTTGCTGCGTTGCGGCTGGGCGAACCGCTCGACGCGGCGCGCGCGGCGCGGTTGCAGACGCTCTACGCGCAGTTGCGCGCGTCGCGCCCCTCGCGCGTCGAAGACTGGGAGTGGTTCGAGCCGGTCGAGCGCCGGCTGCGCGAGCTGCGCGGTGAGATCGCCCGCGCGCTGGCGCAGCACGCGTTGGAGTCCGGCGCGGTGCAGGATGCCTTGGCGCTCTGTCACGACATGATCGCCTACGATCCGTGCGACGAGCCGGCGCGCGAGATCGCGATCCGCGCCTACCTGGCCGGCGGAGACCGCTCCGCCGCACTGCGCCACTTCCGCCAGTACCGCGACGTCCTCATGGCCGAGCTGCAGTGCGAGCCATCGGAGTCGCTGGCGCGCTTGGTCGGCGCGGCCCCTTGACGTTCAGCGTCCGAAACGGGCGACGATGCTGGTAGCGCTCAGCACGTGCTTGTCGAGCGCGGCGAGCAATTGCGCGCGGGTGAGACCCGGTGCCAGCGCGCCGGGCGCGAGGTCCGTCGCGTAGACGGTCAGCAGGTAGTGGTGCGGTGACTGCCCCTTCGGCGGGCAGAAGCCGCGATAGCCGGGCTGGCCGGACTGGTGGAGGCCGTTGACGTACGGCGGGCTGAACGCCGAGCCGGAACCTTGCGGCAGCGCGCTCACCTCGGGCGGGATCCCGTAGACCACCCAGTGCACGACGCCGAGGCCGAATTGCCCCTCGGGGTCGAAGGCGACGAGCGCGAAGCTCTTGGTGCCGTCGGGGGCGCCGCTCCACGCCAGCGGCGGCGATTGGCCGCCGCCACCGCACGACGAGCCGTCGGCCGCGACCCCGTTGGCGGCGAAGAGCGCCGAGACGAAGTCGCCGTCGCGGAAGGCCGGCGAGAAGACTTGGAAGGTGTCGGCGAAAGCCGCGCTCGGCGCGAACGCGAGGACGAGCGCGAGCGCGAGCGGGGCGTGACGGCGAGCGAACATCGGTCTCCCCTTTCGGCCCGCAGGCGTCAGTCGACCTCGCGCGCGTTGAGGTCGACCAGCGCGCCGTTCACCCCGCTACCCTGGTCGCTGACGAGAAAGACCAGGGCGTCGGCGACCTCCTGCGGCGTCGCGGCAGCCGCGAACTCGGCCGCATCGAGGTACCCGCGGGCGGCCTCGGTCGCGACCCCGCCCAGCACCAGCGCGTTGGCGACGATCCCATCGGCCTTGTGCTCGCGCGCGATCGCTTGCATCAGCACGTTGACCGCCGCTTTGGCGGCGCCGAACAGGCCGCGTCCCGGCGCCGGATCCTTCGAGGAGCCGGCGGTGACGACGACGATCCGGCCGCGCGAACGGGCGTCGCTGCGATAGGGCTGCGCGAGCATCGCGCGCAGCGCCGGCAACGCGAGGTTGTAGGCGGTCTCGACCAGACCGGTCAGGTTCGCACGCAGATCGTCGAGGCTCGACTCGACCAGCGGGACGGCGCGCGCGGCGCCGGCCAGGCTCACCAACCCATCGACCCGTCCGAAGCGCTCGACGCAGGCGGCGATCGCGGCTTGCGCCTGCGCTGGATCGTGCAGGTCGGCGGCGAACGGCACGGCCGCCGCGCTCTCGGCCTCGTCGAGGACGTCGTCGATCGCACGCTGGGCGCGTTCGCGCGAACGCGAGACGACCAGCACGCGCGCACCTTCGCGCACCAGCGTCGTCAGCGTCGCACCGCCGACGCGCCCGGTCCCACCGGCCAAGACCACCGCGTCGTCCTGCAAACGCATCAGGCCCGAACCTTCCGCCGGCTGCGGGCGGCCGCCTTCGCCGCCGGCAGCGCGCGGAAGCAGCCGACGGCGTGATCGTCGACGACGCCGACGGCTTGCAAGAACGCATAAGCGATCGTCGTGCCGACGAAGCCGAAGCCGCGCCGCTTCAGGTCCGCACTGATCCGGTCGGAGAGCTCGGTGCGCGCCGGCAGGTCGGCCGTCGTGCGCGGGCGGTGGACGACCGGCCGCCCGTCGACGAACGCCCACAGATAGGCGTCGAACGAACCGTGCTCGCGCTGCACATCGAGAAACGCCTTTGCGTTGCGGACCGACCAGGCGAGTTTGCCGGGATGCCGCACGATCTCGGGGTTGGCGGCCATCCGCGCCAGCGCACGCGCGTCGAAGCGCGCGACCTTCGCCGGATCGAAGTCGCGGTAGGCGCGGCGATAGCCCTCGCGCTTGTGCAGGATCGTCGACCAGGACAGCCCGGCCTGCGCACCCTCGAGCACCAGGAACTCGAACAGCACGCGATCGTCGTGCACCGGCGTGCCCCACTCACGATCGTGATACGCGATCATCGCCGGATCGCTGCCCACCCACCCGCAGCGCTGCACCTCGCTCATGCGGCTCGCTCGTTTTTGCTCGGAGCGCGCCCAGGCCTGCCAGGGCGCGCTGCGGCTCCCCAAGAACCGCTCGCGGCGTGTACGAGATCTCGGTGGCGATCGTCGGTCGGGCGAAGCGGCACCATTGCACCATGTTCCACCTCTCGCCGCGGCACGACGAGCTGGAGCTGGTCTATCCGTTCTGGATCCTGCGCCGCGGCGCGGAGGTCACGCTGGTCGACACCGGCTTCGCGCCCGAGGTCGGCGCGGCGCGCGGAATCTACGACTATCGCGATCCGAGCGCCGCGCTGGCGGCGCTCGGGATCGCGCCGGGCGAGGTCGGGCGCATCATCCTCTCGCACCTGCACTACGACCACTTCGGCGTCCCCGAGCGCTATCCGAACGCGCGCTTCGTCGTCCAGTACGACGACGTGGCGTACTTCGCCGGGACCGGCCGCGCGCAAGCGTACGGGAAGCTCGCCGATCCGGCCAGCATCGACGCGCTCGACGAACTGCGCGCGGCCGGTCGGCTCGAGCTGATCGACGGCGACCGCACCTTGGAGCCGGGGCTCTCGGTGGTGCGCGTCGGCGGCCACACACCGGGCTCACAGGTGATCGCGATCGACCACGGCTCGCGGCCGCTGGTGCTGGCCTGCGACGCCTCGCACTTCTACGCCAACGAAGCGACCCGCACGCCGTCCTCGATGATCTATCATTACGAGGAGTACCAGCGGGGCTTCGCCACCATCGCGCGGCTCGCGACCGGGGGACGCTGGTTCCCCGGCCACGATCCGGCGATGCTCGACGGCCTCGCGCCGCTCGGTGAGGGGCTCTATCGCTGCGAGGCGACCTGAACGGCGCTCAGGCTTGGCCGCGGCCGTGCTCGGCCAGCACCTTGTCGGCGACGCGGAAGGCTTCGGCGGCGACCGGAACGCCGGCGTAGACGCCGACCTGCAAGATGATCTCGACGAACTCGTCGTCGGTGAGGCCGTTGTTGATCGCGCCGCGCACGTGCACCTCGAACTCGTGCCAGCGGGCCATCGAGGCGAGCATCCCGAGGTTGAGCAGGCTGCGGTCGCGGCGCGAGAGGCCCGGACGCACCCACACGTTGGCCCAGCAATGCTCGATCGTGAAGTCGCGGAAGGCGGCTTGCAGCTTCGTCGGCGTCGGCCCGGGCCGATCGACGTGGGCGGCGCCGAGCACTTCGCGACGGATCGCCTTGCCCTGCTCGATACGTTCGGATTCGGTCACGATTCGTTCACACTCCCAAGAAGGCGCCAGTGTCACGGCGTCGGTACGATCTCGACGATCTGATGATCGTCCCACGTGCCGACCGGATGGATCCAGTTGCGGGGAAGCACCTGTGCGATCTGCGGCCGCAGGATGAAGTCGCCGTCGACGAAGACGCGCCGCACCTTCGTCCAACGGCGGATCGTCTCGGGTGCCCGATCGGGCCACGCCTGCACGATCAGCCGCGAGCCGAGCGATCCCTCGACGTACTTTCCGTACGCGAGCCCGGTCACGCTCATCCAGTTCGCCAGGACGATCGCACCGTCCGGCGTCCGCGTCGCGACCAGGTCGATGACGAGCTGCGCGTTTCGCGAGTGGTGAAAGTCCAGCATGCTGCGGTGGAGCGCGAACTCGTACCACGCCGCGCCGAACAGCGCCAGCGTGACGACGGCGGCCGCGCTGGTTCGGCGCCAACCCGGCGCGGCCAGCGTCACGCCGCTCGGCGCCAAGGCGGCCGCCAGCAGGAACGAGGGCAACAGATAGCGCCCGACGTCGATCGAGACCGGCGCGTAGCTGAGCGCGAACGGGACCGAGCCGAAGCCGGTGACCAGGACGGGGAACACGACGGCGCGGCGCGCCGTCATCAGCGCGACCAACCCGGCGATCGCGAGGACGACGACGAGCGCGCCCAGCTCGTGCTGCGCCTGCTCCAACCAGCCGATCGCGTCGCTGAGCCAGTTGCGCGGATCGAGGGCGGTGAGGACGTACGACGACGCGCCGAACTGCGACCCCGACAGCTCCGTCTGCAGCCCCGACCAGCTGTCGGCCCGCACGGCGCCCCAGACCGACGCGCCCGCGCCGTCGAGGGGCGGCGCGTCGTTCGGATCGAGGTGCCAGGCCTGGATCGTCCAGGCACGGATCGGCAGGTACGCGTACGCGAGCAGCGGGACGACCAGGCCGGCCAGCGCCGCGCCGGCGGTGCGCAGATCGAACTGCCGGCGCAGCACGATCGCGGCGATGACGACGCCCGGCACGAGCCAGATCGCCGTCGGATGGATCGCCAGCGCGCAGCCGACCAAGGTCGTCGTCAGGACGAAGAAGCGCATCGAACGCGCGATCAGCGCGCGTTGCAGCGTCACCAGCGCGGCCGCGATCGTCGCGATGAGCAGCGCGTGGACTTCGGCGTGGATCGCGTTCAGCCACGCCGGCGCGGTGAAGGCGAACGCGAGCGCGGCTCCGAGCGCGGCGAGCGGCGGGCCGCCGAAGCCGCGCGCCAGCGCGAACACAGCCAGGCAGGCGGCCGCGACGCACAGTCCCGAGAGGACGTCCAAGCGCCACGCGACCGTCGAGACGGCGAAGAGGTGCGAGAACACCCAACCCACCAGCGTGTAGAGCGGAAAGCCGGTCGGATGAAAGATGCCCAAGATGTACGGCACCGTCTGCGCTTCACCGTAATCCCAGCCATCGGGCCACGGCGACGCCGAATACGCGTACGCCGCCAGGGGAACGACGAACGATGCGGCACCGAGCGCGGCGGTCGTCTTCCAGGAGCGCAGGTACCTCAAGAGCCTCCTCGGGTTACTTGACGAGCCGGCTAGCTCCTCCGCCGGACGGCCCACGCCGAGGGGATCGGGCGCGCAGCACCGCATGAATCTGCCAGCATGAAGTTCCTCCGTCTCGCGGTTCTGCTGGCTCTGGGTCTGGGCGTCATGGCGCAAGCGCCGAGCGCCGCACCCGTTGCATCGGCCGACGGCGAGGTGCTCAAGGCGACGCTCGCCAACGGGCTGCGCGTCATCATCGTGCGTAACACGCTGGCGCCGGTCGTCTCGACGGACCTCGCGTATCTGGTCGGCTCGCGCGACGATCCGGCGCACGTACCGGGGATGGCGCACGCGCAGGAGCACATGATGTTCCGCGGCACGACGCAGCTCTCGACCAGCCAGCTCGGCACGATCGCGACGGCGCTCGGCGGCGACTTCAACGCCGAGACCTCCGACACGATCACGCAGTACCAGTTCACCGTGCCGGCCGCCGACCTCGACGCGGTGCTGCGCATCGAGTCCGATCGGATGCACGACACGCGCGACCTGCAGTCGGAGTGGCAGAACGAGCGCGGCGCGATCGAGCAAGAAGTGCTGCGCGACGAGACCGAGCCCGGCAGCGACTTCTTCCGCGACGCCGAGGCGATCGCCAACGCCGGCACGCCGTACGGTCACGAAGGGGTCGGCACGAAGGCCTCGTTCGACCGGCTGACCGGACCCGAGCTCAAGGCCTTCTACGACACCTGGTACGCGCCGAACAACGCCGTGCTCGTCGTCGCCGGCGACGTCGACCCGCAGCAGACGCTGGCGCAGATCCGCGCGCGCTTCGAGGCGATCCCGCGACGCCCGGTCCCGCCCCACGCCGTGGCGCACTACCGGCCGATACCGCGAACGGTCCTCGCCCGCCCGACGACGCTGGTCTATCCGCTCGCCGCCGTCGGCTTCCACTTCCCCGGCGGCACCAGCCCCGATTTCCTGGCCGCCTTCGTGCTGCAGGGGATCCTCGGCTCCGAACGTGGTCCGTTGCGCGCGCTGGCCGACAGCGGCGCGGCCCTCGAGGCGGGGTGGGATTCGGAGGCCTACACGCCCGACGCGCAGCTCGGCTTCGCGACCGCGGCGCTGCGTCCGGGCGCCGATCCGGCGCAGGCCGCCGACCGTTTGCAAGAGATCCTGCGCGGCTACGCCGAGCACGGCATCCCGCGCGAGTTGTTCGAGTCGACCAAGCACCGGCTGATCGCGACGCAAGAGGAGAGCCGCAACTCGATCACGGCGCTGGCGGCCGACTGGGCGACGACGATCGCGCTCGACGACGAGCCCTCGATCTCGCACGAGCAACGGTTGATCGCGGCGGTGACGCTGGCCGACGTCGACCGCGCCGCGAAGCGCTACCTCGACCTGCGCCATGCGGTCATCGGCGAGTTGACGCCGTCGGCGAGCGCATCGCAGAACGCGGTCGCAGCGCCGCCGCAGCAAGGGACGGAACAGCCGCTGGCCGTGCAACCGGCGGTGACGCGCCTGCCCGCCTGGGGCGACGCGCTCATCCACGACGTCCGGCTGCCGCCCAGTCGGCTCGCGCCGTCGACCACCAAGCTCGCCAACGGGATCACCTTGATCGTCCAGCCCGAGACGATCTCCGACTCCGTCTTCCTGTTCGGCCAGGTGAAGAGCAATCCGGCGCTGGAGGAGCCGACCGGCCAGAGCGGGATCGGCAGCATTCTCGACGCGGTCTTCGGCTACGGGACGCGGTACCAGGATCGGGTCACCTTCCAGCGCGCGCTCGACGATAGCGACACCGAGCTGCGCGCGGGGACCGACTTCGCCCTCGAGACGACGCGCGCGTCGTTCGATCGGGCCGTCGGCCTCTTGGCCGAGAACGAGTTGCAGCCGCGCTTCGACGATGCGACCTTCGCGCTGGCGCGCCAGCACGCGGTCGACGAGTTGGCGACCTCGCTCAACAGCGCGAACACCGTCGCGGTGCGGCGGGCGGCGGCCTACCTCTTACCGGTCGGCGATCCCGAGCTGCGCCAAGCGACGACCACCGAGCTGGGCGCGCTCACCCTCGATCAGGTCGAACGCTACTACGGCACGGTGCTGCGGCCCGACCTGACCACGATCGTCGTCGTCGGCAACGTCGCACCCGATGCGGTGCGGGCGACGATCGAGCACGCCTTCGCGAACTGGCACGCCGACGGTGCGGCGCCGACCGTCGACCTCCCGGCACTGCCCCGCAACGGCCCGGGCGACGTCGAGATCGATCTGCCGATCGGTCAGGACGACGCGCGCTTCGAAGAGGTCGTCCCGCTCGCGCGCGGCGACGCGCAGTCCTACCCGCTGCTGCTCGGCACCGCGATCCTGGGCGGCGGCTCGCTCACCCCCGCCCAGAGCCGCTTGTTCCGCGATCTGCGGCAGGACGCGGGTCTGGTCTACACGGTCGACGCGCAGCTCGCGCCGCGGCGCTCGGGCTACCTGTTCTCGGTCGAGTTCGCCTGCCTGCCGAGCAACGAGTCGCGCATCGCGGCGCTGATCGACGACGAGGTCGGCCGCATGAAGACGCAGCCGGTCGGCGACTTCGAGCTCGCGCTCGCGAAAGCGTCGATCGTTCGGCAGAGCCTGGCCCGCAGCGCATCCGTCGGCGCGCTCGGCAGCGCACTCCTCGACGAGGCGACCAGCGGGCTGCCGTTCGACCAGCCGCAGCGCGACGCGCAGGCCTACCTCGCGACCGACGCGGCGGCGATCGAACACGCCTTCGCGGCCTCGATCGATCCGACGGCGTTCGTGCGGATCATCGAAGGGGCGCATCCGTCCTAACCGTGACGCAATACGTCTACTCGATGTTTCGGGTCGGCAAGACGGTGCCGCCGAAACGCGCGATCCTCAAGGACATCTCGCTCAGCTTCCTGCCCGGCGCGAAGATCGGGATCCTGGGCCTCAACGGCGCGGGGAAGTCGACCGTGCTGCGCATCATGGCCGGCCTCGATCAGGACTTCGACGGCGAGGCCAAAGCCGCGCCGAACCTGACGATCGGCTATCTCCCGCAGGAGCCGAAGCTCGACCCGGAGCGCACCGTTCGCGAGACGGTCGAGGAAGGGCTGGGGCCGGTCATCGCGGCGCAGAAAGCACTCGATGCGGTCTACGCCGCCTACGGCGAGGCCGACGCCGACTTCGAGCTGCTCGCCGCCGAACAGGCGCGACTCGAAGCGGTGATCTTCGCCGCCGGCGACGACCTCGAAGCGCAACTCGAGATCGCCGCTGACGCGCTGCGGCTGCCGCCGTGGGACGCGAAGATCGGTCCGCTCTCGGGCGGCGAGAAGCGCCGGGTCGCGCTGTGCCGCCTGCTGCTCTCGAAGCCCGACATGCTGCTGCTCGACGAGCCGACGAACCATCTCGACGCCGAGAGCGTCGAGTGGCTCGAGCAGTTCCTGGTGCGCTTCCCCGGCACCGTCGTCGCGGTGACGCACGATCGGTACTTCCTCGACAACGCCGCGGAGTGGATCCTAGAGCTCGATCGCGGTCGCGGGATCCCGTGGAAAGGCAACTATAGCTCCTGGCTCGACCAGAAGCAGGCCCGCCTGGCGCAGGAAGAAGCGACGGAGTCGGCGCGGCAGAAGGCGCTCAAGCGCGAATTAGAGTGGGTCCGCACGAACGCCAAGGGGCGCCAGGCCAAGAGCAAGAGCCGCATCGCGCGCTTCGACGAGCTGGCCAGCTACGAGTACCAGCGGCGCAACGAGACGCAAGAGATCTTCATCCCGGTCGCCGAGCGGCTCGGCGATCAGGTGATCGCGCTGGAGGGCGTGCGCAAGGCCTACGGCGAGCGTCTGTTGATGGACGACGTCTCCTTCACCATCCCGGCCGGCGCGATCGTCGGCATCATCGGCCCCAACGGCGCGGGCAAGACGACGCTCTTCCGGCTGATCGCCGGCACCGAGCAACCCGACGCCGGGACGATTCGCATCGGCCCGACGGTGCAGCTCGCGGTCGTCGGGCAGAGCCGCGAATCGCTCGACGACGAGAAGACGGTCTTCGACGACGTCAGCGGCGGCCGCGACATCCTGCAGATCGGGCGCTTCGAGATGCCCTCGCGCGCTTATCTCGGCCGCTTCAACTTCAAGGGCGGCGATCAACAGAAGAAGGTCGGCACGCTCTCCGGCGGCGAGCGCGGCCGGTTGCACCTGGCCAAGACGTTGCTCTCGGGCGCCAACGTGCTGCTGCTCGACGAGCCCTCGAACGACCTGGACGTCGAGACGCTGCGCGCGCTCGAGGACGCGTTGGGCGAGTTCGCCGGCACGGTGCTGGTCGTCAGCCACGACCGCTGGTTCCTCGACCGGATCGCGACCCACATCTTGGCCTTCGAAGGCGAGTCGCGGGTGCATCTCTTCGAGGGCAACTACCAGGAGTACGAGGCCGACAAGCGCACGCGCCTCGGCGAGGAGGCCGCGCGCCCGCACCGCATCCGCTACCGCCCGCTCACGCTCGGCTGATCGTCGTATTCGCTCCGCTGAGGACGACGGCGACGCGTTCGCCGGCCTGCGGAACGTACTTGTGCGCCAGCAACGCCGCGAAGGCCGCGGCTCCACCCGGTTCGACGACCAGCCGCAGGCGGTCCCACAATACGGCTTGCGCCGCGCGAATGTCGTCGTCCGAGACCAGCAGTGCCCGCTGAACGTGCCGTTGGAGAATCGGAAAGACCACTGAACCAATGCGCCGAGGCGCGAGCGAATCCGCCGCGATACTGCCGATCTGGGCATCGACGGGCCGGCCGGCGACGAGCGCCTCCGTCAGGGTGGGCGCACCTTCGGGTTCGACCCCGAGCACCGCGATGCGCGAGGAATACCACGCCGCGATGCCGCCGAGTAATCCGCCCCCGCCGACGGCCGCCACGACCGTGTCGAGGCCGCCCATCTGCTGGTCGAGTTCCAGCGCGATCGTTCCGGTACCCAGCATGGTGAGTTCGGAATCGAACGCGTGGATGACGAGTGCCCCGCTTTCGCGCGCAAAGACCTCGCTGGCCGCGAGCGCGTCAGCATAGCTCTCGCCGCCCACCACCAAGTCCGCCCCGTACTCGCGGATGCGTTCGACTTTGGCCGGCGAGGAGATCGAGGGCACGAAGATGTGGCTGCGGACCCCCAGACGCATCGCCGCGTACGCGACGGCGGCGCCATGGTTCCCGCCAGATGCGGCGACGATGCCGGCTGCGGGGATGACGTTGTTCAGGGCGTTCATGAACGCGCCGCGCGCTTTGAACGATCCTGAGTGCTGGAGCTGTTCGAGCTTGAGCGTGAGCGGGAACGGCGCGAGGCCGAAGTCCTCCCCGTCGATCTGAACGACCGGCGTCAGCCGAACGTACGGACGGATGAGCGCCGCGGCGTCCGCGATCGCTTCGGGAGTGAGCTGTGCGAGTCTCACGGTCGGGTGAAGGCGTAGTCGCGCTCGTGCACGCGGCGCGTGCGCAGCCAGTAGTCCCAGGTGAAGCTCGGCCACAGGGTAACGTTCTTCCCGCGCGCATCGAGGTACCAGCTGCGGCAGCCGCTGGCCCACACGGTGCGCCGCATGCGGCGCTGCACCCAGTCGTTGAAATGCGTTTGGGCGTCGGCTCGAACCGCGACCGCGCCGCCGCCATGCCGGCGCAGCGCGCGCAGGCACGCCAACACGTAGTGCACCTGCGCTTCGATCATGAACACGACCGAGGTGTGGCCGAGTCCGGTGTTCGGTCCGGAGAGCAAGAACAAGTTCGGGAAGGCGGCGACCGTCGTCCCGAGGTAGGCCGAGAGCCCGTCGCGCCAGGCCTCGTCGAGCGACAGTCCGCCGACGCCGCGGATGACGGTCGGCGCGATCGGCGCCGTCGCTTCGAAGCCGGTCCCGTAGATCAGCGCGTCGATCGGCCGCTCCGTCCCGTCCTGGCTGACGATGCTGTGCTCGCGCACCTCGGCGATCCCGTCGGTGACCAGCTCGACGTTCGGACGCTCGAGGGCCGGATAGAAGTCGTTGGCCAGCAGGATCCGCTTGCAGCCCATCCGGTAGTTCGGCGTCAACTTCGCCCGCAGCGCCGGATCGCGCACCTGCTGCTCGAGGTGGCGCAAGGCGATCCGTTCGGCCCGCCGCAACAAGCCGCGCTCGAGGACGAACCCCGCCCCGAGCAGCTCGTTGCGCCAATAGATGCGCTGGCGCAACAGCCACATCGCCGTGCGCGAGCGCCGGAAGCGCGCCAGCTGCCGCGGCGTGAACGCGAAGTCGATCTTGGGCAGCACCCAGGCCGGCGTGCGCTGGAAGAGGTGGAGGCGCTCGACCTGCGGCGCGATCTGCGGCACGAACTGGATCGCGCTCGCGCCGGTCCCGATGACCGCGACCCGCTTGCCGGTCAGATCGTCGGCGTGACTCCACTGTTGGGAGTGGAAGCGCAAGCCGGCGAAGCGCGCGATCCCGGGCAGCTCAGGGATGTGCGGCCGGCTTAGCCCACCCATCGCGGAGACCAGGAAGCGCGCGCGCAGCACGGTACCGTCTTGCGTGCGCACGGTCCAGTTCGCGGCGCGCTCGTCGTAGACGGCCTCGACGACCCGCGCCTGGAAGCGCACGTACGGCAAGACGCCGTAGTCGCGCGCGCAGCGGCGTAGGTAGGCGTCGATCTCCGGCTGCGTGCCGTACATTCGCGACCAGTCGGGATTCGGCGCGAACGAGAACGAGTACAGGTGCGAGGGGACGTCGCACGCGCAGCCCGGATAGGCGTTGTCGCGCCACGTCCCACCGACGTCGGTGCCCGCTTCGAGCACGACGAAGCGCTCGATCCCGGCCCGCCGCAACGCGATCGCCATGCCAAGGCCGCCGAAACCCGCGCCGACGATCGCGACGTCGAGCGTCTCTTCGCTCAGAGCTGCACCTTCAGCGATGAACCGAGCGTCGACCGCCCGCGCGGGCGGCGGCGGTTAAGCGGCCGGCAGCGCCGCGACGAACGCGAAGCGCGGCTCGCGCATACCGCCGAAGAACGCGACCATGTCGTCGACCATGCGGACGCAGCCTTCGCGGGTCATCGGATAGGTGGCCGAGCCACGCGCGCGGTAGGCCGGCGCGGCGATGCTGCCCGAGACGACCTCCGGGGCCGGCTCGCCGATATAGGTAGCGCCGACGGCACCATCCTCGCGCAGCGCGATGATCGCGGACTGGCCGGCATAGGACCATTGCACGAGATCCCCTTCGCGCCGGAGGGTCAAGCCCTCGGCAAAGGTGGTCAGTGGTGCGAAGGCGTCGCTGAAAAGACCTAACGACTCGAAGGCGGCCATCCGAACGAGGATAGCCGCTCGAGCGGGCGGCGGCACGGGCCACGGGGCCGGCGTGCCGCCCCTGGCGTTTACCGGTCGGCGAGAAGCCGCTGGGCGATCGTCTCGCTGATCCGCTCCGGCGGTGAGGCCTGGAACGGGATCGCGAGCGTCTCGCCGTTGTCGAACGAGAGCCTCGCCGTGGTTTCGTCGTCGGCCAGAGCCGCGACGACCGTCGAGCGCCCCTTGACCCACATGGCCGAATCCCACGAGATTTCCTCGGTCCGAACCGAGGGGCCGAGCCGGCCGCGCACCTGAGCGTCAACCGAGTCGATCCATTGATCGAATGTCACATCAAACTCCTAGCGGCTTATACGATTGTCCAACCGCCAGTCCTGAGCATAGGCCCGTTCCGCCTCAATTGCAAGAGGCCAACGGGCCAAATTGACCACCGGGACCCGCCCCTACCGGGCGGGTCCCATCACTGCGGCGAGCGCAGGCTCAGTGCGGTGGCGGAGCCTGCTTGGTCGCCGGCGGGCGAGGCGCGGGCCGAGCCGGCGCCACAGGGGCTCGAGGAGCCGCGTAGGCCCGAGGTGCCGCAGCCGCCCGCGGAGCGACGTAGGCCGGCCGAGCTGCCGGCCGCGGAGCCACGTAGGCCGGCCGAGCCGGAGCCACGTACGCCGGCCGAGCTGCCGCCCGTGGAGCCGCGTAGGCCCGGGGCGGGGCCGCCGCGGGTCGCGCCGGAACCGCGTTCACCCGCGCCGGGGCCACCATGCGGACCGGGGCCGCATGGGTCGCGGCAGCCGGTCGGGCCGCCATGACCGGACGCGCCACCGGACGAGCCGCCGTCGCCGGACGAGCCGCTGCGCGATTCGCCGTGACCGGACGGGCCGCCGGACGATTCGCCGTCGCCGGACGAGCCGGGGCCGCGTGCGTCTTGGCGGGCAACGCGCGGGCGAAGGCCGCCGTGGCGGCATGCGTCCGAGCCGGTGCCGCGTGGTTCGCGGTCACCGGACGAGCTGCCCCACGATTCGCGGTCGCCGGACGAGCGGCTGCGCGATTCGCGGTCGCCGGACGAGCGGCCATGTGGACCGCGCCGCTCCGGTACGCAGCGCTTTTCGCGGCGGCGGTCCGGGACGTCACGGTACTCGCCGCCACCGCTCGCGCGGGGGCGTGCGAGACACGGGCCGCCGCGGCTCGCTGTGCGGCGAACGATTGCGGCGCCGCGACGGTCGGGTGACCGGCGTAGGTGCGCGCGAACGGCGCCGGGCGGACCGCGAGTGCACTGGGCACCGCGCGGCTGGAGTAGCGCGCGTTCGCCGCAGTCGGCACGAACGGCGTCGCACCCTGGAACACGTGCGCCTGGCGGTACATCCCGGTCGAGACGCGCGACGCGTGACCGAACTGACCGCCGAAGAAGCGGTGTCCCGACACGTACGACGCGTAGCCGTAGTTCTGGTACGTGTTCGGCGAGTAGTTCACGTAGCTGATGCTCGAGTAGCCGCCGTTGTTGTCCCACCACGGGTAGTAGGGCTCGTACGGCGCGAGCGGGATCCAACCGATGTCCAGACCAAGATCGAAGTTCGGATCGCCGAAGTCGAGCGAGACGCCGAGGCCGCCGCCGAAGCCGACGAACGCGACCAGCGCAGGCTGCCACATCGGGTCGCCGCCGGGCCGCGGCGGATACCATGCCCAACCGCCGTGGTGGCGGTGGTACCACGAACCATAGTGATAGGGAGCCCACCCCCAAGGCTCGGCGGCGACCCAGGTCCAGCCGTAGCCGGGTTCCCAGACCCACTGACCGTCCTGGTACGGCGCCCAATCGGCGTTTTGGTTCGCCGGGACCCAGACCTCACCGTAGGTCGGATCGTCGTTCCACGTGCCGTACGGGCCCAAGTCGTCGACGCCGACGATGTCCTGATTGACGTACGGCGCCGACGCGGCGATCCCGGGCGACTCTTCGTACTGGTCGCGGTTGTTGTCGAAGGTGTCGAACGAGTCGTAGGCGGGCGCGCCGGCCGTCGAGATCGACGGGTTCGAAGCGGGACCCTGCGCGATGAGCGTCTGTCCGACGCCCAGCGTTTGCGTGCCGCTCGGCGTGATGACGTTGGCCGAGCCGCTGCGCACGACGACGCGCGTGACGCCGTCGGAACCGACGGTCACGCGGGTGCTGCCGAGCGCGTTGGGCCGAACCGAGATCGACGGCGTGTCGATCGTATCGTTCAGATCGCGACCGCGGATCGCGCGCAGGTCGATCGTGCCCTGCGCGAGTTGCATCTCGCGATTCTGGGGGTCGATGTGCACGAAGCGCATCTGCACGTCGCCCCCGAGCCGGACGCTCGAGCCGCCGTCGAACTGCACTTCGGCGCGTGAGTTGTTGCCGGTCGTGACGTAGTCCGCCGGCTCGACCGGCGCGTTGATCACAGCGCCGGTCGGCGTGCTGCCGTCACCGCGCTGGATGGCGACTTCTCCCTGGAGGTAGGCGACGCGCGCTACTCCGGGGCCGGCATCCTGCGCGAAGACGGCCAAGGGGGAGACGAGCGGGATGAGGAGGGCGAGGACGGCGGTCAGCAGCGCCGGCTTCCGAAATGATGGCATGTCGCTCCCTTGTCCCCAGCTTGGTTCTCCGCCATTCCCAAACCGCCGGGAGAAGTTCTAATCATCGCCTCATCGCCGGATGTGGGCCGGGCGCGGCGGCTGCCGAAGACTTCACTACGACGCACCGCGAGCCTAGGCTCACGGATGCTTCGCTATCAGCAGCTTGCCGCCTGAAGGATCACCCATGGTGAAGCTTCGTATCGCCGTTCTCGGCCTCGCTCTGGCCGTGACCGGTGCCCCTGCGCTCGCCGACGAGTTCGGCACCTCGTCGACCAGTCGGCTCGCGCCGGCCGACGAATACTTCGGCCGCGCCAAGATGAGCGTGCTCGGCATCGCCAACACGATTCGCGACGCCGGCCGGCATCTCGACGAGGGCGGCTCGCCCAGCGCGATGCTCCAAGGCCCGCTGTTCCTGGCGGTCGACGCGATCCGCGACTGGGAGCACAAATATCCCAGCGACCACTGGATCGCGCGCGATCTGCTCGCGCTCGAGCTGGTCTATCTGCGCGGTGGAACGCGTGAGTCGTACGGACTCGCGCGCCGAACCGCGGCTTGGATCACCGCCGACTATCCCAACTCACAAGAAGCGCAACGTGCACGAGTCGCGGTCGGAACTCCCGAGCGGCCATCCTACGCGCACGACGCCGTGAGCGTGGACGAAGACGTCGACACGTCCTGGCCGCACTGACGCTTCAGCGCTCCAGCACGTATCTGCCCGGCGCGGCGCCGAGCGGCTGGTAGCGCGCGGAACCGGGTGCCGGCGGCGCCGGCACCCGTTCCGGTGAGCGCTCGGCGAGCCATGCCGCCCAGTCGGGCCACCACGATCCTTCGTGGCGCGACACGCCGGCGAGCCACTCGTCGGGCGCCGGCGGTGCGGTCGCGCCCGGCGCAGCCCCCGACCAGGTCGCCTTCTTCTTTCCGGGCGGGCTGATGATGCCGGCGATGTGCCCCGCCGCGGCGAGCCGGAAGGTCGTCTCGCCGCCGAACAGCTGCCTCATCGCGTAGACGCTGCGCCACGGCGCGATGTGATCCTCGGCCGCCGCGACGCAGTAGACCGGGATCCGGATGCGGCGCAGATCGATCGGGACGCCGTCGACCTCGAGCGCGTCGGGCCGGACCAGCTCGTTGCGCACGTACATGTGCTGCAAGTAGTAGCTGTGGCAGGTGGCGGGGACGCGCGTCGCATCGCTGTTCCAGTACAACAGGTCGAACGCCGGCGGATCCTTGCCCAAGAACCAGCGGTTGACGGCGACCGACCAGATCAGGTCGTTGGCGCGCAGCAAGTTGAAGGTGTCGGCCATCTCGCGCCCGCTCAGGTAGCCCTTCTCGGCCATCCGCGCCTCGATGGTGGCAAGCCCCTCCTCGGTCAGGAACGCACTCACCTCGCCCGGATCGCTGAAATCGACCAGCGCCGCGAAGAAGGTCGCGGTGTGGACGAGCGGCGAGCCGATCCGCTCGAGATAGGCGAGCAACGTCGCGCAGAGCGTGCCGCCGATGCAGTAGCCGATCAGGTCGACGTCGGTGGACTCGGCGATCTGCGCGGCGACGCGCACCGCGGTCAGCGGCCCGAGTCGCAGGTAGTCGGCCCAGCTCAGGTGGCGCAACGACGCATCGGGATTGCGCCACGACACGACGTACGTGCGGCGCCCGCTCTCGAGCGCGAAGCCGATGAAGCTGTTGGCCGGCTGCAGGTCGAGGATGTAGAACTTGTTGATCCAGGGCGGCACGATCACCAGCGGCCGCGCCGAGACCTCGGCCGTCGTCGGCGTGTACTCGATCAGCTCGATCAGCTCGTTGCGATAGACGACGTTCCCCGGCGTCGTCGCGACGTTGCCGCCGACGGTGAACGCGCGCTCGTCGACCAGCGCCGGGCGCCCTTCGTTCTCGCGCAGGTCGGTCATCGCGTTGCGCATCCCGGCCTGGAGGTTCGCGCCGCCGGTCCGCAGCGTCTCGGCCACCACTTCGGGGTTGAGCCACGGCACGTTGGTCGGGCTCATCGCGTCGAGAAGCTGCTTGGTGAAGAAGCGGATGCGCCGGCGCGTCGCTTCGTCGATCCCCTCAGCGCTCTCGACCGCCTCGAGCACCGCCTTCGATGCCAGCAGATAGGCCTGCTTGAGCGCGTCGAAATACGGATTCGTCGACCACGCCTCGGCGGCGAAACGCCGGTCGTTCGGCTCCGGGCTCGCCACCGCCGGCAGCGGTTCGGTGCTGCCGCCGGCCGCCGACATCGCGCGCAGCGCGATCTCCGTCAGCGCGCGGTTCAACTCGGCCTGCTCGGGCAGGCTCTCGCCCGGATCCTGCAGCATCGCGCGCCACAGGTCGGCCGACATCGCGCCGACCCCGAACGGATCGAACGGATTATTCACGACGCCGGCCGCTTCGTGCGCTCGACCGGTGCCGCCTCCGCGAACGCCTCGGCCAGCAAGGTGTAGGAGCGCGTGCGCTCCGCGTAGCTGGGCGCGATCGTCACGATCATCGCCTCGTCGCCGCCGTGCGCCGCGACCAATTCCTCGATCCGCGCGCGGACGGCGCGCGGCGTCCCCAGCGCCAGGCGCCGGCGATTCCAGCGCACCTCCTCGCGCTCGTCGCCGGCGAACGGGTAGGCGTGCGCCTCGGCGCGGTCGGGGACCGGCAGGTCGACGCCGCGTCGAATCCGCAGCCGCCACAGGTCGATCGTGCGGGCGGCATCCTCGGCCTCCTCGGGCGTCGGCGCGGCCAGCGCGGCGAGCGCGAGCAGCACGCGCGGCTCGGGGCAGCGCGCCGAGGGACGGAACGCGCGCCGGTAGAGCCGGGTGAGATGCTCGGCGTCGCCGCCGATGAAGTGCGCGTAGGCGTACGGCAGCCCGAGTTCGGCCGCCAGCGACGCGCCGTAGTCCGACGAGCCGAGCATCCACACCTCGGGCGAGCTTGTGCCGGCCGGCATCGCGCGCAACGTCGCATGCTCGTGCTCGGCCGGCAGATCGCCGGCCAGAAAACCGAGCAAGTCGACGACCTGGCGCGGGAAGGTCTGGACGTCGTGCGTCCCGAGCGCCGCGGTGACGCGGCGCGAGCCACCCGGCGCGCGCCCGATCCCCAAGTCGATCCGACCCGGTGCGAGCGCTTCGAGCATGCAGAACTGCTCGGCGATCTTCAACGCGGCGTAGTGCGGAACGAGGACGCCGCCGCTGCCGATGCGGATGCGCGACGTCTCCGCCGTCAGCCGTCCCAGCAGCACCTCCGGCGCGGCGTCGGCGAGACCACGCGTCGCGTGGTGTTCGGCCAACCAGTAGCGGTGGTAGCCGAGCGCCTCGGCCGTCCGCGCGAGCGCGAGCGTGGCGGCGATGGCGTCACCGGGCGTCGTGCCGGCGAGGACCGGCGACTGATCGAGGATTCCGAGCGGAAGCGTCACGGCGTTCAGGGTTTCTTCATCCGCCGGCGCGATGCTGCCGGACATGCTGCTCGCCGCTCGCTTCGCCTCGGTCGCGGCGCTCGCGTCGCTCCTCGCCGCCTGCGGTGGGACGACGATGCCGCCGCGGAACATCGGCGGTGCGATCCTGCCGAGCCTGCACACGCTGACCACGATCGGCTCGACCGTCGACCCCGGGCCCGGCGTCGGCGCCGGCGACCAGAACCCCTACGGTCTGGCGATCGCGCCGGTCAGCGCCGGCGCGCTGACCGCCGGCGACTTGGTCGTCTGCAACTTCAACGACGCCGCGAACGTGCAGGGGACCGGGACCACGATCGTCGCGCTGCACCCGGTCGCCGGGGCGACGCCGACCCATCTGCTGCAGAGCCCCGCCTTGCTGGGCTGTGCCGCGCTCGCGCTCGACGCAACCGATACGATCTTCACCGTAGCGCTGGTCGCCAACGACGCGCCGATCGTCTCGCCGGCCGGCGCGCTGCTCAATGCGGATACGAACGCGGCCTGGGCCGGACCGTGGGGCGCGATCGTCGGCAACGGCTTCGTGTTCGAAGCCGAGGAGCTCTCGGGGACGATCGTCCGCTTCACCTCCAGCGGCGGGACGATCGCGAACCTGACGACGATCGTCACCGGGATCAGCGGCAACGCCGGTGTTCCGGGGTCGGTGCTCGCCGCCGCCGGGCTGACCTACGACGCGGCGAACGACACCCTCTACGTCGTCGACGGCAATACGAACCGGCTGCTCGCCTTCAGCTCGGTCTCGACCTTGGCCGCCAACGCGATCGCGATCGCCGGCAGCGGGTTCAGCGGACCCTCGGCGGCCGACGCGCGCGTCGTCTTCAGCGGCGCCCCGCTCAACGGACCGATCAGCGCGGCGCTGCTCGCCAACGGCGACGTCGTCGTCGGCAACACCGGCGACAACAACCTGGTCGAGATCGCGCCGAGCGGGAAGCTGATGGCCGAGAAGTTGGTCGACACCGGCGCGACCGGCGCGATCTTCGGGATCGCGACCAGCGGGACGACGGCGGCGAGCCAGAAGATCTACTTCAACGACGACAACGCGAACGCGGTGATGCTGGTCAGTCCGTAGCGGCGAACGTCGCGACGAACGTGGCGACGCGGTCGAGCACCTCGTCGCCGGCATCGCGGTGCGGGCTGTGCCCGGCGCCGGGGACGAGCCAGGCGGCGGCCCCCGGGACGCGCGCGAGGATGCTCTCGACCTGGGCCGTCGTCCCATACTCGTCACGTTCGCCCTGGATGACGAGCACCGGGCAGGCGATCTGCGCCGCGAACGCCTCGATGTTCCAGGCGCGGAAGCGCGGATCGAGCCAGGCGTCGTTCCAACCGCGAAACGCGTCCTCGACGTTGGCGTGGTACCGGCTCAAGCGCGCGCGCAGGTCGGTCGTCTCCCAGGCTTCGCGCGCCTCCGCGATGCTGCGCAGGCTGATCTCCTCGACGAAGAGGTGCGGCGCCTCGAGGATCAAGCCCCGCACGCGGCCGGGGAACGTCCCGGCGAAGACGATCGCGATCGACGCGCCGTCGCTGTGGCCGAACAGGATCGGGCGCTCGATCGCCAGCGCGTCGAGCAGGTCGGGCAGCACCTCGGTCGCCTCGCGCTGCATGTAGTCGGGTTCGCGCGGCCCGGCGAGGGGATCCGATTCGCCGTAGCCGCGCCGCGAGTACGCGACGACGCTGCACGCCGTGCGCGCGGCGAGTCGCTGCGGGAAGTCGCGCCAGTGCGCGACCGAGCCGAGGCCCTCGTGCAGCAGCACGATCGTCGGGCGGCCCGGCTCGCCGGGAACGTGCAGCGTCTCGAGCCGCGCGTCGCCGGCGACGATCTTCACGTGCCTTCGCGGTCGCGCAAGACGTGCCGCCGGATCTTCCCGGTCGCCGTCTTCGGCAAGTCGTCGACGAAGGCGATCCAGCGTGGATACTTGTACGGTGCGAGGCGCGCCTTGACGTGCAGCTTGAGCGCCTCGGCCAGCGCATCGTCGGCATGGACGCCGGGCTTGAGGACGACGAAGGCCTTCGGCTTGATCAGATCCTGCTCGTCGGCGACGCCGATCACGGCCGCCTCGAGCACCTCGTCGTGGGCGATCAGCGCCGCCTCGACCTCGGCCGGCGAGACCCAGATACCGCCGACCTTGAGCATGTCGTCGACCCGCCCGCAGTAGACGTAGTCGCCGTCCTCGTCCTGGCGGTACTTGTCGCCGGTGCGCGTCCACTCGCCGGCGAACGTGCGGCGCGTCTTCTCGCGGTTGTTCCAATAGTAGCTGGCCGCCGTCGGCCCGCAGACCTCGAGCTCGCCCAGCTCGCCCGGCACGACCTCGTGTCCGTTCTCATCGACGATGCGCGCGCGATAGCCGGGGACCGGCGTCCCGGTCGTCCCGTACTTCACCGCGCCGGGGCGGTTAGAGATGAAGATGTGCAGCATCTCGGTCGAACCGATCCCGTCGATGATCTCGACGCCGAAGCGGGCCGTCCAGCTGCGGCCGATCTCTTCGGGCAGTGGCTCACCGGCCGAGGTGCAGAGGCGCAGTGCGAGCTCGGCGCGCGCGGGCAGATCGGGGTGGACCAGCAGCGAGCCGAACAGCGTCGGGACGCCGCAGAAGATCGACGGGCGCTCGCGGCGCAAGATCGCGCTGACCGCCTCCGGCGTCGGGCGCCCCGAGAACAGCACCGCGGTCGCGCCGACCGAGAGCGGAAACGTCAGCGCGTTGCCGAGTCCGTAGGCGAAGAAGAGTTTGGCGGCCGAATAGACGACGTCGTCCTCGCGCATCCCGAGCACGCGTTGCGCGAACAATTGCGCCGTCCCCATCAAACTCGTTTGGACGTGCACCGTCCCCTTCGGTTTCCCGGTCGAGCCCGACGAGTAGAGCCAGAAGCAGACGTCGTCGGGCCGCGTCGGCGCCGGCTGCGCGAGCGGCGGCGCGGCGTCGATCAGCGCGCCGAGCCGCGCGAAACGCGTGACCTCCGAGGTCGCGCCGGGATCGGAGAGCACGATCGTGCCGTGCCAATCGGCGAGCTGCGCCGCCTGCACGAACGGCGCGAGCAATTCGGCCGAGACGATCGCCGCTTTCGCGCGGCTGTCGGCCAGGATGAACGCGTAGTCCTCGGGCTTGAAGAGCGTGTTGACCGGGATCGGGACGATCCCGGCCTGGATCGCGCCCAGGAACGCGGTCGGGAAGTCGATCGTGTCGAGCAGACACAGCACGATGCGCTGCTCCAGCTCGAGGCCGAGCGCCGCCAGCGCGCCGGCGCAGCGTTCGACCCGCGTCGCCAGCGCGCCGTACGTGATCGTCCCGTACTCGTCGACGACGGCCGGCTTGTCGGGATGCTGCGCCGCGAAGGCCAGCAGATCGACGGCGGCGTTGTAGAGCGGCGCGCTCGCGGCGTCGGCTGCAGGTGCGATCATCCTCGTCCTTTCGAGCGGGCGCCTTAGCGCGGAGGGCAACGCTGGACCTCGCGACCCCTGAAGCATTATACTGCATGCAAGGGGCTTCGCAAGCGTGATAGTGCATTCGGAC
>Ga0302324_100006254_pt1 | contig 25721 bp, 24 predicted proteins | sample Palsa_T0_1_FD_201949 | JGI IMG/M metagenome (GOLD analysis project Ga0302324, IMG submission 201949) | Peat permafrost microbial communities from Stordalen Mire near Abisko, Sweden - Palsa_T0_1 | ecosystem: Environmental > Terrestrial > Soil > Palsa > Peat permafrost | place: Sweden: Abisko... | reverse complement strand
AGATAGGAGTGCCTTTTCCGAAGATCGTGGAAGCGCTCGAATCTTTTCGTGGGGCCAAGAGGAGATTCGAAATCAGGCTGCAGACAGCCGACTATACCGTGGTGGACGATTACGGCCATCATCCCACCGAGATAAAAGCGACGCTACAGACTGCGCGCTCGCTCAAATGCAAACGGCTGATTGTGCTGTTTCAACCGCACCGCTATTCCAGGACCAAGGCATTTGAAAAGGAATTTGGATCGTCCTTCGATCTAGCAGACCTTGTGTACGTCACGGATATTTACGCCGCAAGCGAAGAGCCGATCGTCGGCGTTTCGGGGGACACGATTGTGGCCGGAATCAAGGCGCACAACCGTTCCACCGCTATCTACGTGCCGAAACGACGCATTCTGCACCGCGAGATCGGACGAATCGTGGAACCTGGAGATTTGATACTGAGTCTTGGCGCTGGAGATATCCACGAAGAAGCCACAAAGCTCGTAAGAGATCTCGAAATATCCGTGCAACTTCGGGAGGTGATGGGTGCAGGAGAAGTGAGATTGTACGAGCCACTCTCAAAGCACACCACGCTCCGGGTAGGCGGTCCGGCGCAATTCTGGGTAGAACCGGAAACACGCGGCGGGTTGGCCAACGTTTTGGAATTTTGTGCTGCCAATCGGTTGCCTGTCATGTTCATCGGTCGCGGTTCAAACCTTTTGGTGCGGGACGGTGGGCTCGCCGGCGTCGTCATCCATTTGAACCGCGGAGATTTTGTGGAATTGACGGTGGAGGGCGCCGAGATCCATGTGGGTGCGGGCGTTCGACTCAAGCAAGTCGCTGCCGCCGCGCGCAACGCCGGGATTGGTGGGTTGGAATGGATGGAAGGGATCCCTGGCAGTGTGGGAGGGAGCCTCCGCATGAATGCCGGCGCGATGGGAGCCGAGACATTCGAACAAGTTGTTAGTGTGCAGGTTGTTAGTTCACAGGGCGAGTTCGAGACGCTCCGTCCGAAGGAGATGCAGGTTCAATATCGCAACGTGCCGACGCTGCGGGATCGGTACGCTGTTTCCGCCATCTTTCGCGGGGAGCCAGCCAGCCTCGACGCGATTGATCGACGACTGCTGGAATCAAGTCAGAAAAGGAAAGCAACTCAGCCAATCGCCGCTAGCGCCGGCTGTATCTTTAAGAATCCGCGCCAGTGCCCTTCGGGGAAACTGGTCGAACAATTGGGTTTGAAGAATCGCCGTGTGGGTGCAGCGCGTGTTTCGGAGATCCACGGGAACTTTATTGTGAACGATGGCGGTGCGCGAGCAGAGGAAATTCTCCGGTTGATCGCGGAGATCCAATCAATAGCGAAGGAACAGCGCGGGATCGATTTGCAAACTGAAGTTCAGATTGTTGGAACGGATGATGACTAGCTTTTTGTTTGGTAAGAGAATTGCGGTGTTGTGCGGCGGACTAAGCTCGGAACGCGAGGTTTCGCTCCGCTCCGGATCGGGTGTGGCAAATGCCCTGCGATCTTTGGGGGCCGACGCCTTCGAGATCGATGTCCGAACCGGCAATTTTCATCTGCCACCCGGAACGGAATTGGCGTTCAATGCGTTGCACGGCACTTTTGGCGAGGATGGCGCCGTGCAGGCAATCCTGGAAGCGAAGGGAATCCCCTATACGGGCGAAGGTGAAGCGGGCAGCCGTCTCGCCTTTGACAAAATCGAGAGTAAACGACGTTTTGTCGAATACGGCGTCCCGACGGCTCCTTACGTTACCCTGCGGAAAGGAGAGATCCCTAACCTCTCTCTTCCGTACGTGGTGAAAGTGCCTTGCCAGGGGTCAAGCGTCGGTGTCTACATGGTCAAAGCTTTGAACGAGCGTGATGTTGCTTTGGAAAGGGCGTTCGCCCAAGCCGATAGCATTTTGGTCGAGGCATTTGTCAGCGGCCGCGAACTGACGGTCGGGGTCTTGGGCGAAAACGTGTTGCCGATCATCGAGATTCGGCCGCGCGGAGGGTTTTACAGTTACGAGAATAAGTACACGTGGACAAATCGCGGGGGTGCGGCCGAACACGAATGCCCGGCCCGGTTGAGCCGTAGGGAGAAAGCGCTAGTCGAATCAGCCGCATTGGCCGCGCACCGATCCCTGGAATTGGAAATCTATTCGAGAGTGGATGTCATCCTGGATGCAAATCGCGAACCGCAGGTCCTGGAAGTGAATACGATTCCTGGTATGACCGAGACGAGCTTGCTACCCGAGGCTGCCGCAGCGGCCGGCATCTCTATGCCGCAGTTGTGTGAGTTCATTGTCCAATTGTCTTTCGAAAGGAGGTTGGCAAGCAAGCCGTGATCATTCAAAAAAGACTGCGCAAACTGAACAAGCGCGCTTCCACCTCCAGGCAGCGAAAGCGGCAACACCTCCTCGATGTCAAGATCCGTGCGAAGAATGTGGCCGCACGGCGCACGCAGAGCGTCTTGCTGACCGTCTGCGGTTTCATTTTGATCGCGTCGGTGCTCGGTGGAATTGCGTTCGGGGCGAAACGAATCCTGAATGGCCTGTTCTTTGCAAATTCCGATTACGCCGTAAAAACAATCGAAGTGACGACGGATGGCAATTTGACCCGCGAAGCGATTTTGCGCGCAGCGGATGTCGCCGAAGGGAAGAACATTTTTTCTATTAGTCTTCCCAAAGTGCAGGAAAAACTCGGCGCGCTCCCGCAAGTCGAGGAAAGCCGCATCCAGCGGATTCTTCCGAATAAGCTCGTGATTTCCATTCAGGAACGCCGACCTGTGGCGTGGGTGGTTCCACCAGACATCAATGTCGGATCGTTTAACTTCGAAAACGCCTATCTCGTCGATCGGCGCGGGATCCTTTTGAAGACAAAATCACTGGCCCCGGAATACCTCGGGCTACCTTTGATTATCGGAGTCGACACTTCGAACTGCGAGGCGGGTCAACCGCTGGAAGAGGATGATGTAAAAGCGGCGCTCGATCTGATTCGCGTTTCGGCGGAGGTTTTGCAAGGCCGTTTCCAGATTCAAAGCATCGACGTTTCAAAAGGATATTGCCTCACGGTCACGGACAAACAGCGTGCGAGCGTCACGTTCAGCACGGACGAGATCGAATCGCAGCTGCACCGTTTGGGCGCAGTGCTGGGTTATTGCGAGAAAAACAGCCGGGAACTGCAGACCGTGAATCTAATGGCGCAGCGCAATGTGCCGGTGACATTTGTGCAGGAGACGCCCACGGACTCCACGTTTGGATCGAGTTCCGGTGAGGTCCCGGCTCTGGACGGCAAGCCAAAACCGGGATCGACGGAGGAAGGAGCCTCCCCGCTGCCTGCCGAGTCAAAGAGTGCCGTACCCCCGAACGGATCGAAATTACCAGAAAAGAAACTTCAACAAAAACGGGAGCACTCCAAGTTGAAGCCGTTTAAGGAGGGACGATCTTCGGGTCCTCCGCCCGCGGCGACTGGGACAGACGGGAGGCAGTCTGCGCCTCCGGTTCGGCGAGCGCTCCCGGTAGAGACGACTCGAGCGAATGGCTAGAGTCAACATCTTTGTAGGCCTTGAGATTGGCACCTCAAAAATCTGCGCAGTAGTGGCGGAGGCGCGGAACGATGGAACGCTGAAGGTCGTCGGGGTGGGAAGCGTTCCGGCGCGCGGGGTTCGCAAAGGCGAGATCGTTGATTTTGAAACCGCAAAGCGGTGTGTCCACGACGCGATTGTGGATGCGGAAGAAAAGAGCGACGTCGAAATCAGCGAGGTCTACCTCGGGATCACCGGGAGTCACATCCGTAGTTTTAATAACCGTGGCGTGGTAGTGCTCGAAGAAGGACGGGAAGAGATCGACGAGCAAGACCTCGACGATGTTCGCACCAATGCACGGGAAGTCAGTTTGCCGATGGAGGATTGCATTCTCCACACAATCATCCAGCACTACTATGTGGACGGCCAAGACGGCGTCCTCAACCCGGTCGGCTTGCTCGGGAAGAAGCTGGAGGCGGATTTTCATATAGTCTATGGAATCCGCACACGAATCCAAAACGCGATCCGTTGCGTGAAGGAGTTGGAACTCGAACCGGCCGATGTGATCATCAACTCTTTTGCGACCGCGCAGGCGATCCTCGAGAAAAACCAAAAACAATTGGGAGCGATCGTCATCGATATCGGAGGCGGAACGACCGATTTTGTCGTTTATGTCGACGGCGCAGTGAAGCAGAGCGGCGTGTTGGCCATAGGTGGTGACCACATCACAAACGATATCTCGATTGGGCTGAAAATTCCCTCGGCACGTGCCGAAAAACTAAAAGTCGAAGAAGGGAACGTAACACTCGGAACGGCGTTTCCGGGCGAAACGATCTTGCTCAAGGACGAAACCGGCTTCGCCGGACGGGAACTCGAAAGAGAATCGTTGAATCAGATCACTCATGAACGCCTCCGCGAAGCTCTGGATATCGTCAAGCGGCAGATCGAGGCGGATCAAAATCTCCACTATGTCGGAGCCGGAGTCTTCATTACGGGAGGCTGCAGCCAGATCCGCGGCCTGGAACATCTCGCCTCGGATATATTTGGGATGCCGGTGACGATGGCGCACGCGTTGCCGATGGCCGGGGTGACATCAGCGTTCGAGAATCCGCAGTTCTCTACCGCGCTCGGTCTGGTGAAGTACGCGCACCTGGTGCAGATGGACAGGCCCATTTCCGGTGGTCTTATCCGGAACGCGTTTCAGAAAATTAAAGGAATATTTCGTAACTAATCCAGCAATATGGTGCAGCTAAATCGGCAGTACGATCGAGCGAATGGCTCGGGCGAACCAATCCATGTGAAAGTAGTGGGTGTCGGCGGCGCCGGGTCCAATATCCTTGACCGCGTGATGCTTGACGGCATCGAAGCGGCGGATTTGGTCGCAATCAACACGGATGTTCAGTCGCTCACGGCGTCGGTGGCTGCGCATAAGGTGCAACTTGGTCGAAATCTTACCCGCGGCCTCGGTTCCGGTGGCGACCCCGAACTTGGATACGCCGCTGCCGAGGAAGCCACCGACGAGGTTCGGTCCGTTCTGCAAGGTGGCACCGTCATCTTCCTGTGCGCCGGTCTGGGCGGCGGCACCGGATCTGGGGCAGCGCCGTTGGTGGCGCAAATTGCGAAGGAGGAAAACGCCTTGGTGCTGGCGTTTGCGGCTGTTCCTTTCAGTTTCGAAGGCCGGCGGCGCTGCGCTCAAGCAGAGGAAAGTCTGCTCCGGCTGCGCGCGGTTTGCGATGCGGTGGTTTGTTTCGACAATGATCGCATGGCAGAAATCACTCTCCCGCGGATGGGAATTCATGAAGCGTTCGCTGCTGCCGACCTTACCGTCTCGCAAAGCATTCGTTCCGTGGCAAGTCTCATGCAACGGCCCGGGCTCTTGCACATAGGGTTTGACGACGTTTGCGCTGTGTTGCGGAACGGAGATGCGCGCGCCCTTTTTGGATATGGGGAAGCCGACGGTGAAAACCGTGCGCATGATGCGTTGGCAAAGGCTTTGAAAAACCCGCTGATGAACCGGGGCGCCCTCTTGGAGGATACTTTTCACGCGATCGTTCACATCTGCGGCGGCGCGAATGTGACTTTGGGCGAAGTTCAGATCATCATGGAAGAGCTTAATCGGCACATCAACGATCAGACGCAGCTCTTCATGGGGATCGGTATTGAGACTCGCATGGGCAACCGTCTTTCTGTTTCCATCTTAAGTTCCTTGGGCAACGGCGCGGAAAAACCCGTGGCTCAACGACATCAGAGAACGATCTATCCCGTTGAACCTGCGCCGCAACCGGATATCAAACCGGAACCTTGGAAGCCCGCGGCAATTCCTATCCCCCTTCTGAGGCCGCCTTCGGAGGGAGAAGCAGTTCCGACTGAATGCGCGCCGGTGCGTGCCGCCGAAGAACTGATGCTTCCGCGCAGTGAATCCGAACCGCAAAAGCCCGCACAAGTTCGTCCAGCCGCCAAAGCGGAACCGAAACCGCAGTCTGCGGCCGCAAAGAAGGCGGAAGCGAAACAGGAAACATTGCAGTTCGAACCAATTTCGCGCGGTCGCTTTGAGAAGAGCGAACCCACGATCATCGATGGCCAGGACTTGGATGTTCCGACCTTTTTGCGGAGGAATGTCAGGATCAGGTAGCAGGCTGCTGTTGGGTGAGGCAGTGGAACGCACCGAGACCCCAGATTAGTTCTGTGCAATCGATCGGAACGATCCGTCGTTCTGGAAAACAATTCTGCAGAGTTTCGTAAGCGCTTTTATCCTTGGGTGAACAGAACACGGGCAAAAGGATCACTTTGTTCGCGATGTAAAAATTCGCGTAGCTTGCCGGGAGACGGCGACCTTCCTTATCGATTCGCGGCGGCATCGGCAATGTACGAACTTCCAGTGGTGTGCCGTCCTCGGCGTTCATCGCTCTGAGCAACGCCAGGTTCGCCTGCAGCGGTCCGAAGTTCGGGTCTTCAGGATCCTCCTCGACAGCGGTCAGGACGGTTGTCCGGCCGACAAACCTGCTGATATCGTCGACGTGCCCATCGGTGTCGTCACCTTCGATACCGTCGCCCAACCAGAGGATATTAGTGACGCCCAAATAATCGCGCAGAGATTGTTCGATCTCGCTTTTTGATTTACCGGGATTGCGATTCGGGTTGAGCAGACAGGAGGAGGTAGTCAGCAGACTTCCGGTCCCATTCGCGTCGAACGAGCCGCCCTCCATCACCAGTTTTGGAAAATAGAGAGGCAGCCGAAGATGTTCTGCGATCCGGGTGGGAACGATCTCGTCAAGGTCGAAGGGAGGGTATTTGCCGCCCCAGGCATTGTAATCCCAGTCGACAACCGCTAGCTGCGAGCCGCCGTCTTGCTTGATAAAGGTCGGGCCGTGGTCACGGCACCACGGTTCGTTGGTCGCGATGTGCAGATACTCAACGTGCCGGGTGTCAATATCCTGCAACAACATCCGGACTTCTTGTTCTTGCTCTTGACCGGTGACGTTTATTCTGACGCGTTCAGACTCGCGCAGCGCGTCGACCATTTGCACAAAGACTGGCATTACTTCGTCGTATGCATCGGGGAAACTAATTCCCTCACGGCGCGGCCAGGAGAGCCATGTCGCTTCGTGCGGCTCCCACTCAGCTGGCATCCGATATCCCTGAGCAGCCGGAAAATTATCGGTAAACATCTTCCGCATCGCGCTTCTAAATCAAATCTGAAATACGACGGTGGCAGAGCCTGTTTGGGTTCTCCTCGAATCCGTGTAATCTGTGAAATCCGTGGTTTGAAATTCTCAATTCAGGAAAATCTCTCAGTCGATATAGCGCTTATTTATATCGGCATATGCGTCGATTCGACGATCGCGAAGGAAGGGCCAATGGGTTCGCTGCTGTTCCAACTGTCCGAGATCGATCTCGACCAAAAGGATTTCTTCCGTGTCGACGGCCGCCTTCCCGATGATCTCCCCGGACGGATCCGCGACGAAGCTCTGTCCCCAGAATTCAATCCCGTCTCCGCCCGCCGGCGCTTCGTGCCCGGTTCTGTTCGGGACCGCAACGTAACAGCCGTTCGCAATCGCGTGGGATCGTTGAATCGTCTCCCAAGCGCGATGCTGGCGCTCGCCATAGGCTTGTTTTTCGCTTGGATGCCAGCCGATCGCTGTGGGATAGAAGAGGATTTCCGCGCCGCTGAGAGCAGTCAGCCGAGCGCCTTCCGGGTACCACTGGTCCCAGCAAATCAGGACGCCGATCGTGGCAAATCTGGTTTTCCACGACCTGAACCCGAGATCCCCAGGGGTGAAATAAAATTTCTCATAGAAGAGTGGGTCATCTGGAATATGCATTTTCCGATACTTTCCGAGGCAGCTGCCGTCCGCATCGATGATTGCGGCTGAATTATGGTAGAGACCGGCCGCCCGCCTCTCGAATAGTGGCACGATAATAACGACGCCGAGTTCCTTCGCGATCTTCCCCATGCGTGTTGTGGTGGGCCCTGGGATTCCTTCTGCAAATCGGAAATATCCGTGGTCCTCGGTTTGGCAAAAATAGATCGTGTTAAAAATCTCCTGAAGGCAAATGATATTGGCCCCCTCCGAAGCCGCTTGGCGGATCATCGCTTCCGCTTTGTCCACATTCTCAAGTGGATTGATCGAACATCGCATTTGGACCAAGCCGAGCTTCAACATGGAATTTACTAGGATCTATCCACTCCGAGCGCAAAGCGCTTATTGTAATTTCTTCGCCGTTCAATTTTCCCTTGGCTTCGCAACGGTTGCAACGGAGGGTCTCTTCATGCTGAACGATATTCGGATTGTAATTCACACGGCGAAAGGGGATATCGAGGCAACTCTTTTTCCCTCGAAGGCGCCCGTGACAGCTGCCAACTTCCTGAACCTCGCATTTCGTAAGTTTTATGATGGCCTCACATTCCATCGGGTTGTCTCGCGGTTTGTCATTCAGGGTGGCGACCCTGTTGGGACCGGCAGCGGGGGACCTGGCTACCGCTTTGAGAACGAAGTTCATCCCACCTTATCCCATGTCAATGTCGGTGCGCTAGCGATGGCCAACGCCGGCCCCAATACCAATGGCAGCCAGTTTTACGTGACGATTGAATCCCTCAAGCAGGAGCATGTCAAAATGCTGGACGGTAGTTACTCGATCTTCGGGCAAGTGACCAAAGGATTGGATGTCAGTACAAAGATCGCCCAAGGCGATAAGATCCAATCGATCGATGTTCTCGACTCGACGGACGAATTGTTTGCGGAGCAAAAAACGCGCCTTAAGGATTGGAACAAGACTCTGGATCAAAAATTCGGTAAGAAGCTGGCCCCGGCTCCGGCTTGTTAGCAAAGACGGAATGACTTGCCCGAATGCGCCACTTGATCCCAGCGGAAATGGTAAATATTCACAACCATCGACAAGGCGGAAATCCGCGGATCCATTCTGTGTCGCCTGCAACTCCTGAACCTCTGCTGGAATGAGTCTGCGGACAGCAGATTACGATTATCAACTTCCGGACGATCTCATCGCGGATTACCCGGCAGAGCGGCGCGATGAATCGAGAATGATGCTCGTGGAGCGTGAGAGCGAGCGGGTCAATCACCTGCGTTTCCGCGACTTTGTCGAATTGGTGCAACCGGAGGAGCTTGTCGTCTTAAACAACACAAAAGTCATTCCAGCCCGGATGCGATTCCCTGATCGCAATGCGGAAATGCTTTTGCTGGAACAAGTCGATTCGTTCACCTGGCGATGTCTTGTCCGGCCGGGCAAATCGTTTTCCCTCGGGCGAACGTTTTCGATCCATGGCCATGCGGGGCGAGTCGTTCGGATTGGTGATGATGGCGATCGCCTGATCCGATTCGATCGGTTGATCGATCTCGACGTAATCGGCGAAATACCGCTTCCTCCCTATATTACCCGACTGCCGGAGGCCATTGACCGTGAACGGTATCAAACTGTCTTTGCCTCTGAAAAAGGGGCGATCGCTGCCCCGACCGCCGGGCTGCATTTCACACCCGGACTACTGGACCGTATCCGGCACGAGTTTCTTACATTGCACGTGGGGTACGGAACATTCAAACCGGTGAAAGCCGCGCAAATCACCGAGCATCAACTTCATCGGGAAGAATTCGAGGTGACTGCGGATGCGGCCGCCCGGATTCAAACGGCGAGAAAAATTTTGGCAGTCGGGACGACGACTGTGCGGACCCTCGAAACGTTGATGCAACGTTTTGACAAAATAGAGTCGGGCAAAGGTGTGACCGATATTTTTATCTATCCGCCGTTCCGGTTCCAGCGGGTGAATTCCTTGTTAACCAACTTTCATCTTCCGAAATCGACGCTATTGATGTTGGTGGCCGCGTTTGCCGGTCGCGAATTCATCCTCGAAGCGTACCGGCAAGCGGTCAAGGAGCGGTACCGCTTTTTCAGCTATGGGGACTGCATGCTGATCCGTTAGAGTGGCGCGGCGCCGGCAGAAGCGGTCCAGGAGCAAGTGCCCAAGCTGGATTCCGGGTTTCTCGAGGAAACGAAATGAGAGGTAGGCAAGTAGCGTTGCGCCAAGTGCAGGAACTCCCAATGCCAACGCGAAACGAACGCTTTGAGGCAGGTGGCCACTGAGAAGTTTCGTAATGAAGTCGTGCCCGTGGACCAGTACCGAATCGTGCCAGAGGTAGAATGAATAGCTGATCAGGCCGAACCAGGCGATACCATTCTTCAGAAGGACCATAAACCCCTTGGCATGGGTCTTTACCTTTCGATGCAGCAACTGGTCCAGCCAGAGCGCGGACGTTACGGAGGCAAGAAAAAAGTTAAACAAGATGATCGGTTGATAGATCGTACTGATGACGAAGCAAACAAGGGTCAAAAATGGCAGCAGCTTATTGGAAGGGAAGGCGCGATGACCTTTTGCGTAACACTCTGCGATCCAAGCTCCCAGGCACCAATCTAGCCAAGTGTTCAAGGGCGAGGCGATGACTGGGCTCGTAGCTTCTTGCGGTAGTCCCCAAATCAGGGTAGCAATGACCAGCCAGGCAGCACTTACGAAGCCGGCAACCAGGAAACTTCCACGCCAGCCTGCGCGGCGAGTGATGGCCAGCAAGAGTGGATAGAGAAAGTAGAGCTGCACCTCGACGGCGATGCTCCAGAAAGGAGGACTAATGCCCCAGAAAGTGTCATTAGAGTAATTGTGGACCAGAAATACATGAGTCCAGAATTGCTTGATTGCCCAAGGGTCGAAATAATGCCCTTTGAGTCCTACATAGCTGACCGCGACTAGCACAACCAGGTAGGCCGGATAAAGCCTCCAGAAGCGTTGCCAAAGGAAACGGCGAATCTCGAAGTGTTTCCGCTGCCTGCAAGACCAGTGGATGCAAAAGCCACTGAGCACAAAGAAGAGGGGGACGCCGGCCCGCCCCAGGAAAAAAAGTTGGACCAGCACGGACTCGTATCCGTACGCACTGAAGTCGCGCACGCCATTCGCCCACGGTAACACCCAGTGAAAATTGTACCCGTACAGGTGACAAAAGAGGACCAGTAGAATCGCGACGCCACGCAACTGGTCGATTAACCCAAGATGGGTCGAATTTGAACGGGTCTGTGCACCCTCCCCCATCTGAAGAGGGCTCAGTTCGGTCGGCATTGACTTCCGATGTTGTTCTGCGAATGGCGTTGTGACCGTTTCATCCAGTTGGCACTTAAACGGTACAATCGCGCGATTCTTGAGTCGAAAGACGCTAATAAGTCACAACGAGCCGAACCCCTCCCTGCAAAGCTCTCAGTGTCTTCTGCGGTTAACGGTTCCTGAATCGTGTCATCCAACTCGTCTTGCCCGAAAAAACCGTTGCAGCAACTCGCGGCACTCAATCTCCCGCACGCCGCGGGTGATATCGCATTGATGATTCAACGGCGGCATTTGGAGCAGATTGATCATGCCGCCGGCCCCGCCGGTTTTCAGATCCGGGCAACCGTAAATCACGCGGCGGAGTCTCGCTTGCACCATTGCTCCAGCGCACATCGGGCACGGTTCCTTGGTGACATAGAGATCGCAGTCGTCCAGTCGCCAGTCGCCCACGGCACTTTCCGCCTGGGTGATCGCGAGCATCTCGGCATGGGCGGTGGCATCCTTCAGGATTTCCACCTGGTTCCAGGCGCGGGCAATGATTTCTGCGTTACGGACCACCACCGCGCCGATCGGAACCTCATCCTGCGATTCGGCTCTCCTCGCTTGTCGCAAAGCTTCGCCCATGAAATAGGTATCGCTCGATAAATCCAGCAGATCGTCCATGCTAAAGACTAAAGAGAAGGAAGAATCGATGAACAGCAAAACGATAATAGTTGCTCCGTCGGTACTCGCGTCTGATTTTAACAATCTCGGAGCGGAGTGCGAACGAATCGAGAAAGCCGGAGCGGATTGGCTGCATCTCGACGTCATGGATGGCCATTTTGTCGACAATATTTCGTTTGGCCCTCCCATTGTGCAGTCGATCGCAAAAATCGCCACTGTCCCATTGGACACGCACCTCATGATCGAGCGTCCCGATCATTTCTTCCCGAGATTCATTCCGTACGTGCGCAATATCACGATCCACGTCGAGCCGCAGTACGATATCGGCGGCACGTTGAAAGGTATTCGCGCTGGAGGTGCAACATGCGGTTTGGCGATCAGCCCGCCGACGTCCTTCGAGGAAGTGGAACCATACCTTGACCAGATCGATCTGTTGCTGGTGATGACAGTCAATCCTGGCTTCGGCGGACAGCATTTCATGGAGTCCATGATGGCCAAGGTCAAGCGAGCGGCTCAGCTTCGCGCAGAACGCCGCCTTGATTTTCACATCGAAGTGGATGGCGGGATTTATCCAAACACTGCCGCGATCGCGCGCGAATCCGGCGCCAATGTCCTGGTCGCCGGTACAGGGGTTTTCCGCGCCCAGGATGCTGCTCTCGCGATCAAGGAACTGCGCGAGTAAGTGACCAGGACACGATTTTACCGAATCAAACGCGGCACTTCAGGATTTTAGACTTTCCGGATTGAGCGCTTGCAGTTCGCTCGGGACGAAGAGACCATCCTTCCGTATAAGCTTTTGGTCGAAATAGATCTCACCCCCGCCGTAATCCGGCCGCTGGATGCAAACGAGATCCCAATGAACCTGGCTCCGGTTGCCGTTATCTGCCCGCTCGTAAGCTTGTCCGGGCGTGAAATGAAACGAACCGGCGATCTTCTCATCGAAGAGAATGTCGCGCATTGGCTCCCGGATATAGGGATTGAAACCGAGCGCGAATTCGCCGATGTACCGCGCGCCGTCGTCTGAATTGAGAATAGCGTTCAGTCGTTCCGTATTATTCGAGGTGGCGTCGACAACTTTGCCGTTTTCGAATGCGAGGCGGACGGAATCAAACGCCGTGCCCTGGTAAATGGTCGGCGCATTGAATTGAACGTGGCCGTCAACGGAATCACGAACTGGGCAGGAAAAGACTTCGCCGTCAGGAATATTGTGTTGACCGCCGCACATGATCGCGGGAATGCCTTTGATGCTAAAACGCAGATCAGTTCCAGGCCCCGTGATTTGGACGTGATCGGTCCTTTCCATCAGTGATTTCAAGGCCTGCATCCCGGGCTTCATTTTGGAGTAATCGAGCGTGCAAACCTTGAAATACAAGTCTTCAAATGCCTCTGTGCTCATCCCGGCCATTTGCGCCATGGCCGGAGTCGGCCACCGCAAGACGACCCATTTGGTTTTGTTGACCCGTTGCTCAACCACCGGTTGAAGCAATTTCATTGCGAGCTGCATCCGATCGGGAGCAACATCCGAAAATTCGGTCGTATTATTGCTTCCACGAAGTGCGACATAGGCGTCCATCGCCTTCATCCTGGCCATCTCGAATTCGCGAAGTGTCCGATATTGGTCCTCCTCGGCGCCTCGCAGCATTTCTCTCGCGATCACATTTGATTGGAGACTGACGAACGGAAACGCGCCTTTGGAGCGCGCCGAACGGATCAAAGCGATTACCATTTCCGGGGGTGCGTCAAAGGCATCGATGAGGACCCGCTCGCCTTTTTTGAGCTTGGTTGAGAAACCGATCAAAACCTCTGCTAGAACGTCAAAACGCGGATCTATCATGGGAAATGAGTAGACTTAGTGGGATAACCTGCTACTGCAACAGAAAAAAGCGATGGCCGGGGTGACTAAAATTCTGGATCGACCCATGGCTGCTGAGGTGCAGAACCACCACCCGGGGAAAACGATTGTGTTCACAAACGGTTGTTTCGATATCCTGCACGCCGGTCACGTCCGTTATCTGGAGGCAGCCAAGCAACTTGGGGACATCCTTGTGGTCGCTCTAAATGGCGATGCGTCCGTCCGCGAATTGAAAGGAGAAGGTCGCCCATTGAATTCTCAGGAGGACCGAGCGGAAGTGTTGGCGGCGCTCGGCGCAGTCGATTATGTGATCATTTTTGAGGAAAAGCGGGTCGACAATCTTCTGCGGCAGGTGCGCCCGCGGGTCTATGCGAAGGGAGGCGATTACACCGTGAACAGCCTGGATCCAGAGGAAGCGGCAGCGCTGAGGGAAATCGGCGCAAAAATCGAAATTTTGCCGTTGGTCCCAGGGAAATCGACTTCGAAACTCATTCAAGCCATCGAGCGAAAATGAAACGCCCGCTTCGGCTCGGAGTCCTCGGATCCGGAAAGGGATCGAATTTTCGGGCGATCATGGAACAGATCGTCGATGGGCGTTTGGATGCGGAAGTGCGCGTCGTCATTTCTGACGTGGAAAATTCTGGTATTTTAAGCCTTGCCCGCGATTTTCAGGTCCCCGGGCTGTACGTTTGCCCAGGCAGGTTCCGAACCAGACTCGCCCCGGAAAACGAAGAAGAGATCGTTCAAATATTGCTCGAAGCGGACGTCGAACTCGTTGTTCTTGCCGGCTTCATGCGAATCGTGAAGCAGCCCCTGCTCGGCGCGTTTCCGCGAAGAATCATCAACATTCACCCTTCGCTGCTGCCAAAATTTCCCGGATTGGAAGCATGGAAGCAGGCTTTAGCGGCGGGCGAGAAAGCGACCGGTTGCACCGTGCACTATGTCGACGCAGCGGTCGACGCCGGCGAAATCCTTGGCAAGGAGACCGTGCCGATCCTGCCGGATGATACCCCGGAGACTTTGCATGCCCGGATACAATTGTCTGAACACGTGCTGCTGCCTGCGGTCATCGCCCGTATCGCTGAGAGATCTCGCGAACCGGAACCGTAAGGGGGGCGCTCGTGTCCTGTCCCCAGAATACCTCCTATTTCGAGGACAGGACACCAGATCCGGCGACAATTGGCCCATGTCGCTTCTCTCGCCATTACAGGACTGAGCACATTTATTTCGACTAACCCAGGCATTGTATGCGTTTGGCGCCGTGTATGGTGCCCCGAAGAGGCTTTAGCCTGGGCTAGCCAAATTAAACACGTTCGGCCCGGTAAGGACGACAGAAGCGGGAATGCGATTGAGGCGTCGCGGTCCGCGAAATCTGGTCTGTTTCCTTGCGTTTTCAGTCGGAGTGTCTCAATCTTGCGCGGTTATGAAGAAAATTGAGGCGATCATAAAGCCTTTTAAGATGGAGGACGTGAAAGAAGCCTTAACGGAGATGGGGATCGCGGGGATGACCGTCAGCGAAGTGAAAGGCTTCGGACGCCAAAAGGGTCATACGGAAATCTATCGCGGCAGCGAATATACCGTCGATTTTCTTCCGAAGGTAAAATTTGAAATCGTGGTCGGGGACGATCGAGTTCAGAAAGCCGTCGAAGCCATCGTTGCGGCGGCGCGCACCGGGAAGATCGGTGACGGGAAGGTTTTTGTCGTAGCGATTGAACAAGCAATTCGAATTCGGACCGAAGAACAGGGTGAGTCTGCCATCTGAGCGTAGTGTCCTGTCCCCGAAATACATGCCATTTCGGGGACAGGACAGTCGCGGAGCCCTGATCCGGGAGATCAGAGGATTCTGACCCGGAACTCGCGACACGGCGAAAGAGATCCCATGGGAGTGGACAACGTTCTTCCAGATCTCCAGGCGTCGATCGTATGCGAAGATGTTCGGCAGGAAGTAAACGGCCTTCAGACCCTCGTAGGAGTGATAAGCGTTCTTCCGACGCCGACACTGCCGGTTGGTCTGCTAAAGCTCTGTCTCTGGACGCGTTGGTGCGGCGGTTTTGGCAAATTTCGCCAGACTTCCCGGATCCTTGGGGTGGAGGAGGTGCAACTGATGGCCGAATCGAACATCGACTTTGAGCTGAAGGAACTGGACGGTCACGTGACCAACGTGAATGTGTTCGCCGGTGTCCAATTCCAGCAGTACGGTCTACATCATGTGGAGATACTTTTGGATAACGAACTTATCCTTCGGTATCCTCTTCCCGTCGTGAGAGTATGAACCGCGGCCGGCAGGAGACGTTTCCCCGCTCCAAATCCTCCTTTATGCATAAAGGATTCTAACAAAGAACAACTCGTATCCCCCCTATGAGCCTTAACATTGAATCGCACCTGATCGAGAATCGCGTCTTCAAGCCGACGAAGGCTTTTTCAAAAAAGGCGTACATCTCGAGTTTAGCCGCGTATCACGAGCTTTATCGCAACTCGATCAAGAATCCGGAGAAATTCTGGGCGCAACAAGCCGCGGAGCTTCTCTTGTGGCAGAAAAAGTGGAAGAAAGTTCTCGAATGGAAAGAGCCTTTCGCAAAGTGGTTCGTCGGCGGTAAGCTGAATGTTTCTGAAAACTGCCTCGACCGGCATCTGGCCGGGGCGACCCGCAATAAAGCTGCGCTGATCTGGGAAGGTGAGCCCGGGGATAAAGTGACATTGACGTACCAGCAGTTGCATCGCCAAGTCTGCAAGTTTGCCAACGTTCTGAAGCGGAACCATATCAAAAAGGGGGACCGCGTTATCATTTACATGCCGATGTGTCCGGAAGCCGCGATCGCCATGCTGGGTTGTGCGAGAATCGGGGCGATTCATTCAGTGGTTTTCGGCGGGTTCAGTGCTGAATCCATCAAAGATCGTATCAAGGACTGCGGGGCCAGGATGGTAATTACCGCGGATGGCGGATACCGACGCGGGGCCATCGTGCCTTTGAAGAAGAACGTCGACGACGCCTTAAAGGACAATGAGCAGATTGAGCGGGTCATCGTTTTTCGGCGGGCGAACAATGAGATTCACATCAAGGAAGGTCGGGATGCCTGGTGGCACAGGGAAATGGAGTACGTCGACGGAAACTGTCCGCCGGAGCCGATGGATTCTGAGGATTCCCTCTACATCCTTTACACCAGCGGGTCGACCGGCAAACCGAAGGGGATACTGCACACCACTGCCGGGTATTTGTTAGGTGCAACCCTGACCACGAAATACGTCTTCGATTTAAAGCCGAACGACATTTATTGGTGCACAGCAGATATTGGCTGGGTCACAGGTCACAGCTACACTGTGTACGGTCCGCTCAGCAACGGTGCGACGGTTTTGATGTATGAAGGCGCGCCGAACTGGCCGGAACCGGATCGTTTTTGGGAGTTGATCGAAGGGTACGGGGTGACGGTGCTCTATACTGCGCCTACCGCGATTCGAGCCTTCATTCGTTGGGGCGACGAATATCCAAATCGACACGATCTCTCTTCGCTGCGGTTGCTTGGCACAGTGGGGGAACCAATTAACCCCGAGGCGTGGATCTGGTATCACACAGTGATCGGGGGTGGTCGCTGCCCGATCGTCGATACGTGGTGGCAGACTGAGACGGGAGCGATCATGATTACTCCGCTGCCTGGCGCCACGCCGCTCAAACCGGGCACCGCGACCCTGCCGTTTTTTGGGATCGATGCCGCGGTGGTGGATGACCAGGGGAACGAAGTTCCGACAAATGTCGGAGGCAAACTCATCATCCGCAAGCCGTGGCCCTCCATGCTGCGCTCGATCTGGGGCGACAAACAACGTTACAGGAAACAGTATTGGAGCGAGGTCAAGGGATGTTACTTTACCGGCGATGGCGCTCGAAGAGACAAAGACGGTTACTTTTGGATCGTTGGACGGATCGATGACGTTCTGAACGTTGCCGGGCATCGGCTGGGCACGTCAGAAATCGAAAGCGCGTTAGTCAGCCACCCGAGCGTTGCCGAGGCCGCCGTTGTCGGGCGTCCGGACGAGCTAAAGGGCCAGGCGGTCGTTGCATTCGTGACGCTGAAAGAAAAAGAACACGCCACACCGGAACTTCGGGAAAAGCTGCGACAGCACGTTGGGATCGCAATCGGAGCGATTGCCAAGCCGGACGAAATCCGGTTCGCGGACGCGCTGCCAAAAACCCGAAGCGGGAAAATTATGCGCCGTTTGCTTAAGGAAGTCGCAGGCGGGGGCCAGGTCACAGGAGACACGACGACGCTCGAGGATTTCAGCGTGCTGGCAAAACTGAAGGGCGTCGAGGAGTAGGACAGGAGTTCAGGAGTTCAGGAGTTGCAGGAGTTGCAGGAGTTGCAGGAGTTCAGGAGTTCAGGAGTTGCAGGAGTGTTGGAGTGGTGGAGTTCAAGGACTGCGAGGTCCGTGCCCCGAAGCAGATATTTCAAGAAGGGGAGCCACTTCGGGCCACCGATTGGAAGGAGCTCCTCCCTCTATCGACCAGCGCTCCCGCCTCCTGACTCCTGACTCCTGCAACTCCCGCACTCCCGCCTCCTGTTTTCTGGACAGCCTTCCAGACCTTGCTTACTGGTGCTAGGTGACACTTCTCCTGATCGATGGCCATTACTACGTCTATCGTTCCTTTCACGCGATCCAATCGCTGACAAATTCGCGTGGCGAACCGACCAACGCGATCTTTGGCTTTGTGAAGACCGTTCGGAAAATGTCGAAAGATCTGCGGCCCGACCTGGCTGCAATATTCTGGGACGAAGGGCTTCCGGCGAAACGCCTGGAGCTACAGCCCGCATACAAACAGCAGCGCGAGGCGATGCCCGAAAAGATGATCCCGCAGCTGGATTTTATCCGAGAATTTTGTGCGCCGATGGGATTTGCCTCAATTGCAAAACCAAATACCGAGGCGGACGACTTGATGGGTTGCTATGCGATCGCTGCAGGAAGCAAGCGGCTTGAGACGATTCTGGCAACGAACGACAAGGATCTTTTTCAGTTGGTCAACGATTCGGTCAAAGTCTATTCCACAAACAAAAGCGATCTCAAAAATCCGAAAGATCCGCACGCTCTCCTTGGAGTCGCCGAAGTGACCCGGAAATGGGGGGTGCCTCCCGCGTGTATCGGTGAGGTGCTCGCGCTCACTGGCGATAGTGTCGATAATATCCCCGGGATAGACGGAATCGGTCAAAAGACCGCCGCGAACTTGATCAGGGAGTTTGGAACGATTAAACGGTTGTTCGAGAACCTCGACCGCATTCCAAATGTGAAGCTGAGAGAAAAGCTAGCTGCGAACCGCGAAAAGATCGAACAGAACCGCGAGATGGTGCGACTGGAACTTGATTACGAACTTCCGATACCGATACCGGACTTAAACATTCGCCCTGACTACCCTGCATATATCGCAGGATTGAAAAAATGCGAGTTCCGAACTCTGCTAGCGGAGATCGAAGAAGAAGCGAACCGTGAATCACCTCCACAGGGCGAACTGTTTTCGTCCCAGTCCTGAATTTGAAACCACAGAAGGAGTTTTGTTCCACCCTCATTTCAGCAAAATTGTCAGCAACACCCAGCCTAGCCCCCCGCACACCACCGCGAGGACAACCCAGAATATACCCATGCCGATCTCATGACGAGCGTGACTGTTCCGCAATTCCTCGAGCGGTTGGTTCAAATACGACCGTAATAGCACCCGTTTTTTCCTGGCCATCTTGACGCTTTCTTGTTTCTTCAATTTCAATCCTTTGTCGATCTCGTCCGGCAGAGTTTTCCGCTTCGATTTTAGATCTGTTGGAATAATTAGCCGCTGGCGCGAAACTATACAGCATCGTCCGTGCCACGATGCTTTAATCGGACCCTCTCCTCGGGGCGACGTATTGCGGGGCAAAAAGTGGCCGCCATTGTCCCAAATCCGAGATTCACGATCTCGATATCGGGACGCTGGGCGGCGATACGAATTGCATTCCCGCCGGAAATCTCCGATTTTCTCCAGACCCGGCATCGTGCCAAACAGAGTGAGGTTGCTAACCGTTCAGAACTCGATTCCAACGTTTTGGATTAGTTGAGTCCTCCATCTATGGAAGAACGCATCATTGTCGACGCGCAAAGCCCTGCGACCGCCTTTCCCCATTTTTGGGAGCATATGTTCGGCTCCTGCCATGCCTCAGTGGCCCTCTGCGAAGATTGGCGCAAAGATCTCCGGGCGCTGCGAGAAATCGTGGACGTAAAATACGTCAGATTTCATGGGATCTTTGAACACCAGGCGGGAATCTACGGCGGTCAGGACGCAGCGGGGAATCTGGTGTTGAATTTTACCCGCATTGACCTGATCTACGACGGTTTGCTGGAGATTGGAGTTTATCCCTTTGTCGAACTCGGCTTCATGCCGGAAGAGATCGCCGCCAGACCCAGCCCGCACCCGTTCTGGTACCACCCCAACGTGGCGCCTCCACGCGATCCGCGACATTGGTACCAGCTCGTTTTCCAGTTCGCGCGTCACCTAGTGGAGCGATACGGCATCGAGCGCGTGGCAGACTGGTATTTCGAGGTTTGGAACGAACCCAACATCGATTTCTGGACGGGAGAACCCAAAGAGGAAACGTACTATGACTTGTACGATCTCGCCGCCTCCGCTCTCAAGGATGTCAGCCCGCGCCTGCGCGTAGGGGGACCGGCCACCGCGCAAGCCGCCTGGATTGACCGCTTTATCCGGCATTGCGTGGAAAAGAATGTGCCTGTCGACTTCGTCTCCACGCATGTCTATCCGAATGACACTGCGCTGAATGTTTTCGGAACAGAGGAGAATATTCCCCAATCAGACATGGTGGCCTTGGCAGTACGCAAAGTTTACCAACAGGTGATCGCTTCTGGGCGACCCGAATTGCCAATCATCTGGACTGAGTACAATGCCGGTTTCGACGCGGTGCAATTGGATTCGCCTTATGTGGGCCCTTGGCTGGCGAATAACATTCGTTTGTGCACCGGCGGTTTCGCCACCGAGATGTCCTACTGGACGTTTACGGACGCTTTCTTTGAAGAGGGAGGCGTTTTCAAAAGTGTGTTCTGTAGCGGCTTCGGCCTTATAGCAACCGGTCGGATTCCTAAAGCCTCTTTCAACGCTTTCAAGATCTTGCACTATCTGGGCGACCAACAACTGGCACTCGATAGCACTCTTGCACTGCTGACACGCCGATCCGGCGACGGTGCCGTTGTCCTTGCCCTCTGGAACTACATCCCGCCGCGGGAGAGCGGTCGATGCATCACCGTAAACCTCCAACTGCGAGGTTTAAAAAAAAATCAGGAGCGCGCAAAAATCTTCCTGGTGGACGACGATCACGGCTCCCCTCTGAAATCATGGCAGGCGATGGGTCGTCCTGATTTCCCAAGCCTGGAGCAGCAAGCTGCCTTGCGCAAAGCTGCTGTCCTGCCTCCTCCGCTGAGCGCAAAACTCGTGGACGGTCAGTTGTCGGTATCGCTGCAGCCCGACGCCCTTGCCGTCATCGAGTTTTCATGAGGCTGAATAAGGACGCGGTGCCGGCGAACGCGGTCCTCGTATTTCGAGCTGTCCCAAGCGTTTCTAACACGACTCGAGAAACGGTTAAGCCGTAAAAAACTTCATTCTAACAGGTGGCTGGATCGGTTCGGTTTGACCCGAACACGCAAAGCCGTATGAAAAGACCATGAATATTCAGGGTTTGCGGAGTCCGTATGGGACCGTCGGGGGCATCGTCTACTTTGGGCGCATGATCGACAAGATCCGGCTAAACGCCGCAGGCACGTTACCCCTCGAGTACCAGCCCCAGTTGGGCATTGTCAACTCTCGCAGTTTTGACGGCCGCTGCTGCCGATTTCTCCGGATCGACTATGTTGCATTTGCCGTCCAGGCACTCCAGGGAGAAACAGACGAAGCGCTCTTCGAGTGGAGTTGTAAGGTTGGCCGAAAACCATCCGATAAAGACATCGAAATCTGGAATGCCTTCATGCAGAAGCGTGGCTGGCGCGACGAGAGTTCGGGCCGCCTGCGCGAGCAGACGCTGGACGCGGGAATTACCGATCGCGTCGTCTCGACGTTCTTTGACTTCTTTGATGCCGATGAAGGGCGTCCGCCTCGTTTCCCGGACGACCTGCCGACTCCTGGTGACCCGGCGCTTGGCAGAGCGCGGATTCCCGGTCTCCGGAGCCCCCGGGAAAAAGTCGGGGGGATCATGCACTTCGGCCGGATGCTGGACAAAATCCGGCTGGCGCATCTGGGGAAGCTGCCTCCAGATTGGGTCGCAGCGAAAGGGTCTGTGACCGGATTTGACAGCTTCTGTTGCCACCTTCTCCAAGTCGGTTATGACGCATTGGAGGCGGAGATGCTCAAGGGCAGAGGGGACAATCAGATGCTCCAATGGGCTTTCGCGCATGGATGCGAGCCCTCCGACGAGGAGATCGAAATCTGGAACGCGTATCTCTTTAAGCGCTGCTGGCGCGACCAATACACCCCGCGCCTACACGTGCGCCTGCGCGAAGCCGGCTTGCCGATCGACTCGGTCCGCACCATGTTTGAATGCATCGACCTCGAGGAAGGTCGGCCGCTCGGCTTCCCGTCAATCTGAACTCCGAATTCGCAACCACTACCCCGAAATTTCTTCGGGTAAGAATAGTTCTCATTTACGTCCAACTAAATAAACGGGAGCATTCTTATCATGGAATTCAGACAACTAGGCGGTTCGGGATTTAAGGTCCCTGCGCTGTGCCTCGGCACGGGGACGTTCGGCGCCAAAAATGAGCTTATCCGCGCTTTCGGCGTTACAGAAGTCGAAGAAGCCACTAAATTGGTCGACATCTCGCTGGAAGCGGGCCTGAGCATGTTTGACTCGGCCGATGTTTATTCGAATGGCGCTGCCGAAGAGGTTTTAGGCAAAGCGATCAAAGGGCGCCGGGACCAGGTGATTATTTCCACCAAGGCCACGTTCCGTTCCGGCCCGGGAGACAACGACGTTGGTTCTTCCCGACATCATCTGATCAAGGCATGCGAGTCGAGTCTTCGTCGTTTGGGCACCGATTATATAGACCTCTACCAGTTGCACGGTTTCGACGCCCTGAGCCCGGTCGAGGAAACGCTCGGCGTGCTCGACGACATGGTCCACAGCGGCAAAGTGCGCTATATCGGCTGTTCGAACTTCTCCGGGTGGCACCTGATGAAGTCCCTCGCGGTATCGGAAAAATACGGCCTTTCCCGCTACGTGGCCCATCAGGCTTACTATTCGTTGGTCGGGCGCCACTACGAGTGGGAGTTGATGCCGCTGGCGTTGGATCAAAAAGTCGGCGCCGTCGTCTGGAGTCCTCTCGGCTGGGGACGGCTTACCGGGAAGATACGGCGCGGGCAACCCCTGCCGGAAACCAGCCGCCTCCAGAGCCAAGCCATCGTTGACGCCGGACCACCTGTGGCCGACGAATCCGTTTACCAGGTTGTAGATGTCATCGACGAAGTGGCCAAGGAAACTGGTAAGACCGTGACACAAATCGCGATCAATTGGCTGCTCCAACGACCGACCGTTTCCACCGTGATCATCGGCGCGCGAAACGCGGATCAGCTAAGCCAAAATTTGGGCGCCGTGGGCTGGAATCTTACCGCCGCGCAGGTCGCCAAACTGGATGCCGCCAGCGCCACCACACCAATCTATCCCTATTGGCATCAGCGGGGTTTCACGGAGCGTAATCCGTTGCCGGTTTGAGGAGACAAGAGACAAGGAGGGATGGAGTGGTGGAGTGTGGAGGTGCAGAATCGGACTCATCGGTTTTTTTCCGCCCTTTCGATGGGTGCGGGTTCTTACCTTTTGCTCTCTTAAACTTCTCTTTGCCACCGCAGGCCCTTTCCTTCAGCCTTGCCAATCCTCCAATCCTCCAATCCTCCATCACTCGTTGTCTCTCCCGTCTCCTAACCTATGAATCATCGCATCATCGGCACGATCTTACCCGTACTCGAATTCCAACTTCAGCCTGGCGAAAGTATAGTGGCTGTTTCAGGGGAACTCTCCTGGATGGGCCATTCGATCCACCTTAAGACCGGCGTCCAGCATGGTGGCGGGGGGCTCCTTGGGGCGTTCAAACGTGTTGCGGGTGGCGGTTCAGTTTTTATGACTGAGTATTCTGCCCAGGGTGAGCCAGGTTTGCTGGCCTTTGCCACCCGCGTGCCGGGTCATATTTTACCGGTCGAGGTTCGACCCAATCAGACTTACATGATCCATCGGCATGGCTTTTTATGTTCGACCCCGGGAGTTGACCTGACTGTCGGATTTCAGCAATCGCTTGGGGCGGGTATATTTGGAGGCGACGGTTTTCTATTGCAAAAAATGGCCGGCTCTTGCCATGCTTGGATTGAGCTCGACGGCGAGGTTGTTACGTACGATCTTCGGCAGGGCGAAACGATGCGAGTCCATCCCGGGCACGTCGGGATGTTCGAGGGGAGTGTCCAATTTCAGATCACTCGGATCCAGGGTATTCGGAATATGCTGTTCGGCGGTGATGGAATCTTTCTTGCCGCGCTCACCGGACCGGGGCGTATCTGGCTACAATCGCTTCCGTTGTCCAACCTCGCGCATGCACTCAGACCCTACCTTGGCAGCCCGGGCGAGACTGCACAAGAAGCGGGCGCGGGGGCGATCATCGGTTCGGTGATCCGCGGACTAACGCAGAAATAGGGGCGTTCGGCGGGATTGTAGGCGAAACGTCCCCGGTTTGCCCGCCCTTGAACAAGCAAAGCGAGACGCTTCGTCTACTCCTTCGACGCTTGAACGCCGAACGCCGAACGCTTCACCTCTTGACGATTTGGTGGTCGATCAGCCAGCGTAGTGACTCGAACACAGCTTCAAGGGAGCTGTATCGCGGTTGGTACACCAGCAACCGGCGTGCTTTTTCGATGCTGCAGCTCGGGCTATGGGCGATGTGATCCCAAGTAGCGGCTGCATCTTCCTTTGAGACAGTATTTCGCCATTCATCCCACGATAAAAACCGCAAATTGATTTTCGCGCCAAACCAAGCCGCAACGGCTTCGGCATACCCACGGAGAGTCAACGCGGCCGGTGAAACTACATGAAAGCTCTCACCGATCGCCACGCTCCTGTGCGCCGTCGCCTGCTCAAACGCCATGGCGACATCGTCGGCGTGGACATGATGCACTGTTTCCAGACCGAGGTTTGGGAGGGCAACCTCTTCACCCTGTGCAAGGCGCTCAAAGACCGCCGGATTAAAGTGGCCAGCTGGATTCAACGGCTCCCATCCGGGTCCGACGATATGCCCCGGATGCAATATCGTCGCGGGAAATCCCGTCAGACGAGCTTCGCGCAAGAGATATGCTTCGATAGCGGCTTTTCGAATGCCATAGTCACCAAACGGTTTGCGCGGCGTTTCCTCGGTGGTCGGGACCAGGACGCTGGGTCCATGGACCCAGATCGTGCCGCAATGAAGGAAATGTTGAATCTCGCCGTGAAGCGCTTCGACAAGGTGGCGCGCGCTTTCAACAGTAAAGCAGATCAAATCGATCACGACATCCGGCCGGAAATCATGGATCTGTTTTCCGAATTTGCCGGAACCTTCCTCTGCTGAGCGGTCCAGTTCAATATTTGTCACCGACGTCCACGCGCCATGAGCACGATATGGCACTCGCTTGCTCCGGCTGATATTGAAAACCTCGTAGCCTGATGCCACTAATCGTGGGATGAGATAGGTCCCGATGTGCCCGGTTCCACCGATGACAACTGCGCGCATTTGTTTCGAAGGTCCGGTATCCGGAGATTCCGGTCAAGTCGCGGAAGCAGACGAATCTTGAACGGCGCCGAATCGGTGCGTTGACGTAGCGCGCAGACTAGCATTAGTGTCCTGTCCCCAAGGATGGGCCAGAGTCCGCACGCTGACCGCAGGCATTCTACAAGCCGATGACCACGCTCAGGATCGCTCTTTACCTCTTTCTCGATCCGCGCGTTCGGCTACGGTTTCTTTATTTTGGTCCTGACGCCATTGTTCATGGTCTTGCTGGATCTTGCCAATCCGGGAGACTGGAAAGTGAGTCTGTTTCGAATTTTGGATACGCTGGTTGGTGGAATTCTCGGATTGATCGGCGGTT
>Ga0302324_100006253_pt1 | contig 25721 bp, 24 predicted proteins | sample Palsa_T0_1_FD_201949 | JGI IMG/M metagenome (GOLD analysis project Ga0302324, IMG submission 201949) | Peat permafrost microbial communities from Stordalen Mire near Abisko, Sweden - Palsa_T0_1 | ecosystem: Environmental > Terrestrial > Soil > Palsa > Peat permafrost | place: Sweden: Abisko... | reverse complement strand
GGATGCCGATCACCTGGCGGTCCATGTAATTGATCGACGTGGCCACAAACAGCATGGCGCAGATGGTCCAGCGGCCCGGCAACGCGGGAGGGTCGATCGGGACCTCTGCCTGATCCACGTGTTGGATCGTCTCTTTCATTCGGTTACCAATCGGTTAACGTTCCATCGAGCTTGCGATTGATGGGAAGAAAGGCGCGCTGGTAGGGATACTTAGCCGCCAACGCTTCGTCGAGATCAACGCCAAGACCGGGACCGTCTCCGGCATACATCATTCCATCTTTGAAAGTGTATTGATGCGGAAACACCGCGTCAGTTTCTTCGCTGTGGGGCATCTGCTCCTGGATTCCGAAGTTATGCACCGCGGTATCAAAGTGCAGCGCAGCCGCCATGCTTACCGGCGATAGGTCGGTGGCTCCGTGGCAGCCCGTGCGCACGTGGTATAACTCGGCGAAGTCGGCAATCTTTTTCAGATGAGTAAATCCACCGGAGTGAACCAGCGTCATGCGGATGTAGTCGATCCATTGGTTGCGAATCAGATCGTGCGCATCCCAAATGGAGTTGAACACTTCGCCCACCGCGATCGGCGTTGTCGTGTGCTGGCGAATTAATTTGAATCCCTCCTGCAACTCGGCTGGCGTGGGGTCCTCCATCCAGAAGAGATGAAACGGCTCGAGCTCCTTGCCGAGCCTTCCCGCCTCGATCGGAGTCAACCGGTGATGGCAATCGTGCAGCAGGTGCAACTCCTCGCCGAATGCCTCGCGAACCCGCGCAAACAGCGTGGGAACGTGACGCAGATAGAGTTCCGTGGACCACTCATACTCCGAAGGCAACCCGCGCTCCGCAGGCTCGTAACGTCCCGGTCCTTTTGAGATTCCGTATGTGGTGGAGAGACCGGGAATGCCGCTCTGCACACGGATTGCCTTGTAGCCCAGTTCCTGGTGGCGCGCCACATCTTCAAGCGCTTGGTCGATGTCCTTCCCGGTCGCGTGGCAATAAACCAGAACTCCGTCACGGCTCTTGCCGCCAAGCAGGTTATATACCGGCGTGTTGAGAGCCTTGCCCTTGATGTCCCAAAGCGCAAGATCGACGGCCGCAATGGCAGACATGGTGACCGGCCCACGACGCCAGTACGCGCCGCGATAAAGATATTGCCAGATATCTTCCGTCTGGAATGGATCGCGCCCGATCAGGCACGGAATTACATGGTCGGTAAGATAACTGGCCACGGCCAGTTCGCGCCCGTTCAGCGTACCATCGCCCAGGCCATAGATTCCCTCGTCCGTCTCTATCTTGAGAGTAACGAAGTTGCGGCCCGGTGATGTGATATTCACATACGCGTTGACGATCTTCATGTTAACGGGTGCTCCGCCTTATAACTGGACAATCATTTTGACCTATTGATTCACGCCGCTGGACAGGAATCCGCCATCGACGGCCAGTACTTCGCCGGTAACAAACGACGCGGCCTCGGAGGCGAGAAAGATAGCGGCCCCCGCCATTTCGCGCGGCTCGCCAAAACGGCCCATCGGCGTGCGCAGGATCAGCTCTTCTCCGCGTGGCGTGCCCTGGATCAGCGCAGCATTGAGCGGCGTCGGGAAGACTCCGGGTGCGAGCGCATTCACATTCACTCCCGTCTTTGCCAGTTCAATGGCCAGCACCTGGGTGAGCGATGCCACAGCGGCCTTGCTGGCCGAGTACGCAGCCACACGATAAAAACCGCGGAACGATGTGAGCGATGCAATGTTGACGATGCGCCCGTAGCCCGCCTTGACCATGGTTCCGCCGAAGATCTGGCAGGCGCGCAGCGTGCCTGTCAGGTTCGTCTCAATGACACGCGACCAATCCGCCTCATCCACTTCGAGCGTCGGCGCTTTGTGCGTCACACCGGCCGCGTTCACCAGGATGTCGACCTTGCCGAACTCCGCGATCACCGCATCGTGCAGCGCCACCAGCGATGCGCGGTCCAGCACATCGCTGGCCACGCGCAGTGTGCGGCGGCCCAGCGCTTCAATCTCGGCGGCCGTCTTCTCTACCTGCTCAAGTCGTCGCGAACTCGGCGCCACAGCGGCGCCCGCGCCCGCCAGGCCCAGCGCGATGGCGTGCCCCAGGCCCGTGGTGCCGCCGGTCACTACGGCCACTCTTCCGGTCAAATCGAAAAGATTCAGGCTCATGAATTGGATTCCTCTTCTACTTGCAGCGAACACCGCGATTTGGCCGCAGATTTGCCCAGCAACGCCCGCCCCACACACATTATCATGTGCGCCGAATGGGCCGAAGCGCTGTGGTCCTTTCGCGCCACGAATCGCCGATAGAAGGCCGATGCGATAAAGTGTCGTTGAGGAATGCGTAGAGCGTGTTTCAAAAATGGTCCCGTCGATCGGTAGTGCAATCCCTCAGGGGCTAAAGCCCACCTTCTATGGAGGGCCTTTCGGCACGACTCAAGTCGTGCCCTGACACAAAACAGGTTTTTGAAACAAGCTTTAGAGACAAATGACAGCGATGAAACCGATCCTTGTGCCCGATTCCGCCCGCCGCTGGGACTGCCTGAGCCTGGGCGAAGTGATGCTCCGCCTCGATCCAGGCGAAGGCCGCGTCCACACTACGCGCAAGTTTGAGGTGTGGGAAGGCGGCGGCGAATACAACGTGGCGCGGGGCCTGCGCCGCTGCTTTGGCCTGCGCACCGCCATTGCCACGGTTCTGGCCGAGAACCCGGTCGGACGGCTGGTCGAGGACCTCATCCTTCAAGGCGGCATTGACACGGCCCTGCTCAAATGGGCGCCGTACGACGGCGTGGGCCGCACCGTGCGCAATGGCCTCAACTTTACCGAGCGGGGATTTGGCGTGCGCGCCGCAGCAGGCTGCTCTGACCGCGGCCACACCGCCATCAGCCAGGTGAAACCAGGCGACTTCGACTGGCCCTCGATCTTCGGCAACCGAAACGGCACGAAGTGGTTTCACACTGGCGGGATTTTTGCGGCGCTCTCCGCATCCACCGCCGCCGTGGCCTCCGAGGCCATGGATGCAGCCCGCAGTCATTCGACGCCGGTTTCCTACGATCTGAATTTTCGCGACTCGCTGTGGAAGAGCATCGGCGGCAAAGCCAAGGCGCAGGAAGTGAATCGCGAACTGGTGCGCAAGGTGGATATGCTGCTCGGCAATGAAGAAGATTTTTCCGCCATGCTGGGCGTGCACATCAAGGGCGTGGGCGAGGACTTTGCGGAGTTGCCCATCGCGGGCTATGAGCAGATGTTGCGCGAAGTGGCCGCAAGCTATCCGAACCTCAAACTCGTCGCCAGCACCTTGCGCACCGCGCACACCGCCAGCCGCAACGCGTGGGGCGCGATTGCGCTTTACGAGGACAAGATCTTTCACGTGGCGCAGCGCGACATCGACATTCTCGATCGCGTGGGCGGCGGCGACAGTTTTGCCTCGGGCCTCATCTACGGTCTGCTCGCGGGCAAACCGATCGAGTGGGCCGTGCGCTGCGGCGTGGCGCACGGCGCGCTGGCCATGACCACGCCCGGCGACACCAGCATGGCCACGCTGGCCGAGGTGGAACGCGCCATGCTGGGTGGCTCGGCGCGCATCGCCCGGTAGGAGAATTGAATGGCAGAATCGACGCAAGAAATCGTCGAACGTGTTGGACTGATCCCGGTGCTGCGCGCGAGGTCGGCGGCGCAGGCACACGCAGTGGTAAGAGCCCTGATTGCGGGCGGGGTTACGGTGGTTGAAGTCACCATGACCGTGCCCGGTGCGACCGATCTTATCAAAGAGCTCAAGAGCGAGTACGGAACGAAAGTATTGCTCGGCTCCGGAACGGTAACCACTGCGAAGGAGGCCGAGGCCACCATCGAGGCCGGTGCGGAGTTTGTCGTGAGCCCCAGCTTTCATCCCGATGTGGTCGTTGCCACCCGCGCACTTGGCAGGCTGTCGATTCCCGGCGCGCTGACGCCCACAGAGGTGATCACCGCATGGCGAGCGGGCGCGGACTTCGTGAAGGTGTTTCCCTGCTCCGCGATGGGCGGCGCAAGTTATCTGCAGTCGCTGCTGGCGCCGTTTCCGCATCTCAAGCTCATTCCCACGGGCGGCGTTACGCAACAGACGGCCGCGAGTTTCATCCGCGCCGGCGCGCGCGCGCTGGGCGTGGGCGGCGACCTGGTCAACCTGGCCGCTATCGATGAAGGAACGCCGGAGCTGATCACCGAATCAGCGCACGCTTATCTCAAAATTCTTGCGCAGGTGCGGGGTGAGTTGAAGAAGCCCGGTTAGCGGATTTGGCTCCATGAGATTCGACCAACAGGAGGATTCCAATGACGGCCGTGAAGGCAGCGCATGCTAAGCGCAGTCCCGCTTCTTCGGGTTCTTCCGATATGGAATCGATTGAAGCCTACCTGGCCAATGCCCCCGAACCCGCTCGCAAAATGCTTACAGAGATTCGCGCCCTTGTTCGCGCCACCGTCCCTGCTGAAGCGGAGGAAGTCTTCAGCTACGGTATGCCTGGCTTCCGTTACCAGGGACGCCTGCTGTGGTATGGAGCATTCAAGAATCATTGCGGATTTTATCCAGGCAGTCCACCGCTTCTCCAGTCTCTGGCTTCCGAATTGAAGGGATACAAGGCGACGAGAGGTGGAATTCAGTTTCCGTTCGACAAGCCGCTGCCGGTGGCTCTGGTCAAGAAAATCGTGCGGGCGCGTGTTGCCGAAAATGAAACCAGGCATCGGGCGCTCGCTCCCGCATAGGAGAAAACTATGAAGATGGTCGCGCGCGGCGCAATGGTTATCCTCATCGCTTTCGCTGCCTGCCTGCCTGCGCAGGATCGCACTTATGGACGCTCGGTGGTGTCTACGCAATATGGCATCGTGGCCACCAGCTACGTGCAGGCATCGCAGGCGGGCGCGCGTGCGCTGGAACAGGGCGGCTCCGCCATCGACGCGGCCATCGCGGCCAACGCCGTGCTGGGCGTGGCCGAGCCGATGACCAACGGCATTGGCGGCGATTTGTTTGCGATTTACTGGGACGCGAAGACGGGCAAGCTGTATGGCCTGAACGCCAGCGGATGGGCTCCCAAAGCGCTGACCATTGAGCATCTGCGCGGCAAGGGCATCGCGGAGATGCCGCAGTACGGGATCGATTCGGCGACCGTACCCGGCGCCGTAGACGGGTGGCAGAAACTGCATGACCGCTTTGGCAAGCTGCCGTGGCACGATCTGTTTCAGCCGGCAATCTTTTACGCCGAGCATGGCTATCCCGTGGCCGAAGTGATCCATGACTACTGGGCCGGCGCACAAGCGACGTTGGAGCGCAACCCGGAAAGCGTGCGCGTGTTCATGCCGGGCGGAAAAGTGCCGGCAACGGGCGAGGTTTTTCGCAATCCGGATATTGCCAGGACGCTGACGCTGATTGCGAATGAGGGAGAAGGCGTCTACTACAAGGGCGTAATTGCGCAGGCAATCCTGAAGACGTCAGCCGAGTTGGGTGGCACCATGAGTGCCGACGATCTCGCGCAATATTCCGCCGAGTGGGTCGAGCCGATCTCTACCACCTATCGCGATTGGCAAGTCTATGAGTTACCGCCCAACGGCGATGGCATGGCCGCGCTGGAGATGCTCAACATCATGGAGCAGTTCAAGCCCGCGGCCGACGGGCCTCACAGCGCGGCGGAGGTGCATACGCGCATTGAGGCCATGAAGCTGGCCTATGCCGATGTGAAGGCGTACGATGGCGATCCGCGATTTGGCAAGATTCCAGTGACGGAACTGCTCTCGAAAACATTCGCAGCCAAACGCGCAGCGTCGATCGATCCCGCAAGAGCCAATTGCACGGTAGCTCCCGGCGCGCTCACCGGCAGCGACACTACTTACTTCTCCGTGGTCGATCGCGAGGGAAATATTCTGTCGATCATACAAAGCAATTATTCTTCGTTTGGCTCCGGAGTTACCGTGCAAGGAATGGGTTTCGCATTGCAAAATCGAGGCGGCCTGTTCTCGCTCGATAGCAAGTCGCCCAATGCGCTGGCGGGCCGCAAGCGCCCATTCCACACCATCATTCCGGCATTCATGCAGCATGGCGGTCGGCACATTGGCTTTGGCATCATGGGCGGGATGAACCAGCCCCTGGCGCACGCGCAGTTTGTTTCCAATGTCGTCGATTACGGAATGAACATCCAGGCTGCGATGGAAGAGCCGCGCTTTACCGTCAACGCAAAGCTCGGATGCAACATCGCGATCGAGTCGCGCATGACGCCGGAAACCATTGAACAGCTCAAAAAGATGGGCCACGAGTTCGACGTGCGCAAGCAGTATTCGACCACCATGGGCCGCGGGCAAGCCGTGCTTCACGACAGTGCGACCGGCGTAAACTTTGGCGCATCCGATCCACGAGCCGATGGCGCCGCGGTGCCTGAATCGCCCCGGCTTCCGGGGTCGCCCCCATAGCACTTCAACTCGTGCAGACTGGCAGATACGAAGCAACCGTGAATCGCTTTGCGCCGTCTATACCTGTACGCGACAACGGCGTACGTTCTTCTGGTCAACGAATTATGAGCAGTTACCTCATCGATCGGCGCGCCTTCACTCAAGGAGCAGTTGGTGCGGCGGCTGCAGCCTCATGCACTCCCGGCTTTGCCCTGATAATGCATCGCAACGACGATGCGCTGCTCGACGACCTCTCGCGCCGCTGCTTCCGGTACTTTGAGGACGCCATCGATTCCGAAACCGGGATTTGCCGCGATCTCATCCACGGCAATGCAGAAGACAACGCAAAGAAGGGCGATGAATCGCGTGGAAGCACTGGCGTCACCGGCTTCGCGCTGACGGCTCTGTGCATCGGCGCCGAACGCAAGTGGATCGCGCGCGACCGAGCCAAAGACCTGGTGCGAAAGGCCCTGCGCAGCTACACGAGCGGGAAAGTATTCGCAATCAACGGATGGTTCTATCACTTCAACGACATTCACACCGGGCAGCGCTGGAAAGACGTTGAGGTATCGACCAGCGACTGCATCTGGCTGCTGGCTGCCGCTCTTACCTGCCGTCAATACTTCCGTGAAGACGGCGAAATAGTCGATCTTGCCACGCTGCTTTACAGCCGCTACGACTTCGCATGGATGACCGATGGCGACGGCAAACTGCTTTCTCACGGATGGCGGCCGGAAGGCTTCATCAAGTTCCGGTACGACAAATACTGCCAGTTAGCCGCGATGTATCTGCTCGGCATTGGTTCTCCGGCCCACTCGCTTCCCCCCGAGGCATGGTATGCGTGGGAGCGCGAGCCGAATTCCTATGGGAGTTATCGCTACATAGGCACGTCTCTACTCTGGACCTACCAATATCCCTTCGCATGGTTTGACTTTCGCGGCCGGCGAGAGAACCGGGGAAGCAAGGTGGACTGGTGGGAGAATTGCCAGACCGCGACTCGCGCTCATCGGGAATGGTGCTACGCCGAGTTATCCAAATCGTTTCCGGCTTATACGCTGGACATCTGGGGCATCACCAGTTCGTCGAGCCCGAAAGGATACACGGCGTGGGGTGGCCCGCCGATGCATGCCACGGTCGACGGCACTGTTGTGCCGTGCGCGGCAGGTGGCTCGCTGATGGTGGCTCCGGATATTTGCATCCCGGCGATGCACGCGATGAAAGACAAGCTCGGAGAGAAAGCATGGGGCAAGTACGGCTTTGCAGATGCCTTCAACCCGGAGACTGGATGGGTCTCTACCGACACACTTGGGCTTGATGTGGGCATGATCCTGCTGAGTGCGGAAAACCTGCGCAGCGGCAGCGTGTGGAATTGGTTCATGGCCAACCCGGAGCCGCAGAAAGCCATGCGGCTGGCCGGCATCGACAAGGTCTAGTCAGGGGCCTCTGAATAAGCTCCCCTTTTCGAGGAAGACATCCCTCAGGGGCTAAAGCCCGGCTGATTTTGCAGCATTTGCGGCACGACTGAAGTCGTGCCCTTTCAAAACCTCGACTTAATCAGAGGTTCCTTAGGTCTTTGTAGCGCTGGGTTTCAGCCCGGCTGTCGAGCGGGTCTCCAGACCCGCGCACCCAGGCATCCGGGATCGTATCGAAGCTTATAACTTGTAGGCCTTCTTGACTAACTCGCCGGTAAGTGCCCGCGCTAACTCAACTGCCTCGTCCTCATCAAGGCGATGCTCGGCGACCAATCGCGCCAGGTAGCCTGCATCCATACGCCGCGCTACATCGTGCCGCGCGGGAATCGACAAAAAAGCCCGCGTGTCGTCGTTGAATCCGACGGTGTTATAAAAGCCCGCCGTCTCGGTGGTCTGCTCGCGAAAGCGCGTCATGCCCTCGGGGCTGTCAAAGAACCACCACGGCGGACCAAGCCTGAGGCATGGGTAATGCCCGGCGAGCGGCGCGAGCTCCCGGCTGTACGCCGTCTCGTCCAGTGTGAAAAGAACCACCGTCAGCGCCGGCTCGTTGCCGAAGCGGCTAAGCAGCGGGCGCAGCGCCTCAACGTAGTTGGTAGCCGATGGAATATCCGCGCCCATGTCGCGGCCATAGCGCGCCAGGATCTGCGCATTGTGATTGCGCACCGAACCCGGATGAATCTGCATCACGAGTCCATCGTCCAGGCTCATGCGCGCCATCTCGGTGAGCATCTGCGCGCGGAAAACCTCCTGCTGCGCCGGGTCTGCGCTGCCGTCCACAACGGCAACGAAGAGCTGCGCCGCCTCCGTCTCGCTCAGGTCGGCGGTCTGCGCCGTGGGATGGCCGTGATCGGTAGCCGTTGCGCCCATGTCCTTGAAAAACTGCCTGCGCGCAGCCAGCGCACTTAAATATCCGCGCCATGTGCCCGTATCGTTGCCGGAAATTTCTCCGAGCGATTGAATATTCTGCGCGAAGCCCGCAAACGCAGGATCGACCACCGGGTCGGGCCGGAACGTGGGCAGAATCCTCGCCACCCATTCGCCGGAGCGCGCGCAATCGCGAATCGCCTCGTGCTCCTTAAGCAGGTCGAGCGGCGAATCGGTGGTGGCCAGCACCTCAATGTTGAAGCGGTCAAAAAGAGCACGGGGCAGAAACCCCGGCGTCGCCAACTTCTCCGCGATGGCGTCATAGTAGCTGTCGGCCGTGTCCGCCGAGAGCCGCACATTGAGGCCAAAAAGCCGCTCAAACGCGAAGTCCAGCCACAGCCGCGTGGGCGTGCCGCGAAAGAGATAATAGTGGCTCGCGAAAATCCGCCAAACCTTACGTGGATCGGAAATGCTCGGCTGCCCGATCCCCAGCTCGTCGAGCGAGACACCCTGGCTGTACAACATGCGGAAGACATAGTGGTCCGGCTGCACAAACAAGGCCACGGGGTCAGGGAACGGCAGGTTGCGTGCAAACCACGCGGCCTGGGTGTGCCCATGCGGGCTCACAATGGGCAGCGATCGAATGCCCTCATACAGCCGCCGGGCGATCGCCCGCGTTCCCTCTTCCGCCGGAAAAAGCCTGTCCTCATGAAGCAGCGCCACTTCATTTCTCCTTCCCACCCCGCATTCCAGTATCGTTCATCCGCGCGTTCGCGCAGTTTGGCGCTGCTGAATCGGCGACGCGGGCGGAAAGGTCTGCATGGTCCGTGCGATCGCGGTGTGCTGTAGACTTGCGCTTTAGCCACCCAACAGCCCCTTCATGTTTCCCTTTACCCAAATCGCGCGCATGTACGAGGGTTCGAGCGTGAATCGCCGGATTTTGCGCGCCGCGACCGCGGTCACGCTGGCCGGCATCGTGGTCAAGATGGCCGCCACATTCAAGGAGGTCGCGGTTGCGGACGTCTACGGGCGATCCGACGGCATGGACGCGTTTCTTGCGGCCAATCTGATTCCGGGGCTGCTGATCAATCTGATCTCGGAGTCGATGAACCAGGCGCTGGTGCCGACTCTGATTCGTGTGAGAGAGCGCGAGGGCCACGAGCGCGCGCAGCAGTTGCTTTCAAGCTCCATGGTGTGGATGTGCCTGCTGCTGGCCGCGGCGTCCGCGGTAATGGCGCTGGCCGCGCGCGGATTTTTTCCGCTGATCGCGTCGCACTTTCCGCCCGCCAAATTCGATTTGTCTGTCCGGCTGTTTTACGCGCTGCTGCCCGTGGTGCTGATTACAGGCATCGCCACCAACTGCACGGCGGTCCTGAACACCCTCGATCGCTTCACGCTGCCGGCCATCGCGCCTGCGGCCATGCCCATCGGCATCATGCTATGCGCATGGCTGGCGAGCGCGCGGCTGGGCGTGTGGGCCATGGTGTATGGCACAGTGGGCGGCGCGATGGTGCAGGCTTCGGTGGTGGCGTGGATGATGGGCCGGCAAGGCTACCGGTTTCGCCTGCGCTGGTATGGTATGACGGAGGCCGCGCGCGAGGTGGCACACCAATATTGGCCTGTGCTGCTCAGCTCGGTGGTAGCTTCGGGCGGGCTCCTCGTCGATCAGTCGATGGCCGCGGCGCTCAGCTCGGGCAGTGTGTCGGCGCTGGCTTATGCGGGGCGGTTTGTCAACGTGGTGCTTACGCTGCTCGCCGGAGCCATTTCGACGGCAGTGGTGCCGCATCTTTCGCGCATGATCGCTGTGGAGGACTGGGAAGGCTGCCGGCACACGATCCGCACCTGGATACGCGCAACGGCGATGATCGCGGTGCCGATTGCACTGGCGCTGATTGTGGGCTCACGCTGGCTTGTGCGCGTGGCTTACCAGCATGGCGCCTTTCACGCCGCTGATACCGCCGTGGTGGCCCCGGTGCTGGTCATGTATGCCATCCAGATTCCGTTCTTCGTCTCCAGCCGCGTTTATTACCGGTTCCTGGTGGCGATGCGACGCACCGACCTGATTCTCTACTGCGGCATCATCAACCTGGCGCTGGATATCGTGCTCAACCTGGTGCTGATGCGCTGGTTTGGCGTAGCGGGCATTGCGCTGGCCACTTCTCTGTGGATGGCGACAACCTATCTGTTTCTGTGGTATTGGTCATCGCGGCTGCTGGGCCAGAAGATGGCAGCGGTGCCGGCATGATGCCGCGGCCCGCGCAATACCTGCTGCGTTTCGACGATCTGTGCCCGGCGATGGACCGCGCGCGCTGGCAGCGATTTGTGCCGATGCTGGCTGAGTTTTGCATCCAGCCTATTTTGGCGGTGGTGCCCGATAATCAGGATCCCGCGCTGGCGCAGTCCGCGCCCGACACTGAATTCTGGGCCGAGATGCGGGCGCACGAAGCAGCGGGCGCGTCCATCGGCCTGCATGGCTACCGGCACCTGTGCGCGGCCCGGGGCCGCAGCCTGATGCCGCTCCATCGGGAGACGGAATTTGCGGGGGTCGCAGAAGGGACTCAGTGCGAGTGGATTCACGCCGGCCTCGAAATATTGCGTGCGCATGGATTGCATCCGGATATCTGGGTGGCGCCGCGGCACGGCTTCGACCACGCCACTTTGCGCGCGCTGCGGGCGGAGGGGTTGAGAGTGCTCTCCGATGGATTTGCACGGCGGCCGTTCGTGCGCGGCGGCGTCACGTGGATTCCGCAGCAGTTTTGGGCGCCGCAGGCGCGGAAGACGGGGCTGTGGACGATCTGCATTCATCCCGGCGCAGCGACGGACGCGCAGGTGGACGAGCTGGGGGCTTTCTTGCAACAGCGCGCGGCGCAGTTTACAAGTGTGCGACGGGTGATGGCGGAGGGGGTGCCGGCAGCGCTGAGCCTGATGGAACGAGTGGCGGAAGCGGCGGGTTTGGCGCGTGTTCGCGGGCGGCAGGCGGTGAAGGGGCTGATCGGGCGGAGGAAAGTCTAAAGTTTGGGCGCCGCCATGAATTCCGGGCTGCTTCGTGGGTACTGGCGGCGACGTCTTTACACCGCCACCACTTCGATGCGCTCCTCGGCTGCTTCGCCCTCTGGCCCGACGACGATCTTCACTGCGCGCCCGAGCCTGACGAGGCAGTCCATCATTTTCATCTCGCTGATGCCGCGAAACTGGCCGCGCAGCATTTTTGAGAGCTTTGGCTGGGTCAGGCCCAGCACCCTCGCTGCATGCTGCTGATTCCATCCGCGCTCGCGCAGAATCTCGGCGATCTTCGACACCAACTGCGCTTTGACAAGCATTTCTGCAGCGTCTGGAAAACCCAACTGCTCGTAGACGTTCAAGCTTTGTTCCGCTTTGCTCACCGGACAACTCCTTTGGCCAGCACTTCGGCCTGTTTCAAGCGCTCACGAATCAAATCCAGCTCAAGCTTCGGCGTTTCGATGCCATGTTTCGACTTCTTCTGAAAGCAGTGCAACACGTAAACGCCTTGCGCATATCGCACCGTGTAAACGGCCCTGTAAGCTTCGCCACGCCAATCTACTACGACCTCTACCACGCCCGCCGACCCGAACCCTTTGAGCGGTTTCGCATCGGGATGCAGCAAGCCGATTTGTGCTTGATACAGGGCGAACCCAAAGGGCTGTTGCACCTCATCCGGCATGGTGAGCAGATCTTTTTTCGCAGATCCAACCCAGTGCAACGATCTGAGCGCGTGGCACACGTCATCATTATGCCTACTTTGGTATATTCTGTCCAGAGAGAAGCTGGCTGAACCTGCTTACCGGCTGGCGGCGATCATCTGCGCGGCGTGCTGGAGGCTGGTGTCGGTGACCGTGGCGCCGCTCAACATGCGGGCTACTTCGTGGGTGCTGGCGCGCTGATCAAGGACGCGGATGTGGGTCTTGGTGCGGCCGTGATCTTCGCGCTTCTCGACCGCGAGGTGCTGGTCGGCGAAGGCGGCGATCTGTGGGAGATGCGTAACGCAGAGCACCTGCTGGCCACGGCTGAGGGACTTGAGCTTGTGCCCCACCGCTTCGGCTGCGCGGCCGCCGATGCCGATGTCGATCTCGTCGAAGACCAGCGTGCGCGGGGTGGGATTTTTCTTTCTGGTTTTTGAGGAGGTCTCTTCGACGGCCACCTTGAGAGCCAGCATGACGCGGCTCATTTCGCCGCCGGATGCGATCTGGTCGAGAGCCTTGAGCGGCTCGCCGGGGTTGGTGGAGATGCGGCATTCGACGTTATCCCAGCCGTGCGGGGTCCAGCGAGTTGTTCCCTCAGGGGCTAAAGCCCCGACCGTTTCCTGGCCTCCATCGGCACGGCTCAAGCCGTGCCCTTTCAAAGCCTGGCCTTGAGAGCCGGACCCCATATGCGACAATTCCGCGGAGTCGACGGCGATCTCGAAGCGGACTTTCATGGCCAGCGAGTTGATCTGAGCTTCGGCGAGTTTGGCGAGCTTGGCGGCGGAGGATTTACGCTCGGCGCTGAGTGCTGTGGCGGCGGCGCGATAGGCTGCCCCGGCCAAGTCGAGCTCGGAGTGCAGGGCCTTGAGGATTTCGTCGCGGTCCTCGACTTCTGCCAGCTTGCTGGCCACATCGGCGCCGAATGCGATGACCTCGGCGACCGTCTTGCCGTATTTGCGCTTGAGGCGGTCGAGGAGGGCAAGGCGGTCTTCGATCTCGGCCAGGCGCTCGGGTGAGGCGTCGATGGCCTCGGCGTAGTCGCGCAGGCTGGCGCTTACGTCGCTGAGCGTGGCGCGCGCCGACTCCACCTGCTGCGCGGCCTCAGTGAAGCGGCCGTCGTAGCGGGCCAGCTCCTCCACGTTGCGCAGGGCCGCGCGCAGGGCTGCCTCAGCCGATGCGCCGCCCTCGTAGAGCTGATCGAACGCGCCCATGGCTGCGGCGTAGAGCTTTTCGGCGTTGGCGAGGACTCGCTTCTCGGTTTCGAGCGCGTCGTCTTCGCCGGACTCAAGGCGGGCCTGGTCGATCTCGCGGTGCTGATAGGTCCACAGATCGACCATGCGCAGACGATCCTGTTCGCCCTGGAGCAGCTGGTCGAGCTTTTGCGTGGCGGTGCGCCAGCGGGCGTGGGCCTCAGCTACCGATTCAGTCGAGATACCGGCGAAGCGGTCGAGGAGAATGCGCTGCTGCGCCTGGTCGAAGCTCGATAGCGACTCGCTCTGCGCGTGGACCAGGGCGAGTTCAGGGGCGAGCAGCTTGAGGACGGCGACCGTGGCCGGCTGGTTGTTGACGAAGACGCGGCCCTTGCCGGTGGAGAGGATTTCGCGGCGGAGAATGATTTCGGCGCCCTCGGCATCGATACCGTTGGTTTCGAGAATGGCGTCCGCGCCGGCGGTGGACTCGAAGACGCAGGAGACTACGGCCTTGTCTGCGCCATGGCGGACCAACTCGGCCGAGGCCTTGCCGCCCATCAGCAGCGCCAGCGCGTCGACGAGGATCGACTTGCCCGCGCCGGTTTCGCCGGTGAGCAGGTTCAGCCCCGGGCCGAACGCGGCGATGGCGTGATCGATTACAGCGTAGTTTTCAGCGCGCAGCTCGATGAGCATTTGTTGACCATGATATCCGGTGCTGGGGTGAGGTTGTGGGTTGGTGAATCTGTATGGGCCGAAACGCAGGTCCTTCGACTCCCCATTCGCTTTGCTCAGGGTCGTTCAGGATGACAGAGTTCAGGGAAAGCCAAATGTTGCAGACCGCGGCAAGTGGATGAGCGGGGATTCGTGGATACCCACCCTTTCGATGGAAAAAAAGTCCAAAAGGTGGAGCACGGTGTGTTGTGGAACGAAAACCAAGTCCGGGAAAGTGAATTTGCATCAAATCAGGGGGGCGGATTCTGTGCGTTGCAAGCCGGGATTCGGCTCCTTAGCCGCCGCGCCAACTTGCCGGGGGGACCACATCGATGACTTGGACCGCGGCATCGCGTCTGATACCGTGAAGATTGAGGTGAACGGCGATTTTTTCGATTGCGTTTTTCATCCTGCAGCAACCTGACTCCGGCGCGACGCTGCCAGCCCCCGCCGCTCAGGGAACGAGCGCGCTGATTGAGATGGTGCAGAACAGCGGCGGCGTGGCGCTGGGCGTGCTGGTGGTACTGCTGATTGCGAGCCTTTACTCCTGGACCGTGATCCTGGGCAAGATGGCGACGTTTGGCAAGGCCACCAAGCAGAGCCGGCGGTTTATCCGCACGTTTCGCAAGGCCACGCGTCTGCAGGACATTGCCGCGCTGACCGGCGACTTCCAGCCCAGCCCCCTGGCGACGGTGTTTGAGGACGTCTACGAGACCTACAAACGGCAGACGGGCGGAACAGGGCCTCCGCGCAATCTCACTCCGCTGGAGCGCTCGGCGCAGACGGCGGCCAGCGAGGCCGTGACGCATCTGGAGCGGCGCATGACCTGGCTGGCGACCATTGCCGCCGTGAGTCCATTCGTGGGCCTGTTTGGCACCGTGATGGGCGTGGTGGACGCGTTTGCCGGGCTGGGAACGGCCGGATCGGCGACGCTGCGCGCGGTGGCGCCGGGCATCTCAGAGGCGCTGATCACCACGGCGGCCGGCCTGTTTGTGGCCGTGCCGGCGGTGGTGGCCTACAACCAGTTCACGGCGCGCATTCGGGTGTTTGCCGCCACCATCGACGATTTTTCGCGCGAGCTGCTCAACTCGCTCGAGGAGATTCCGGTGCGCTCGCAGGCGCGCGCCGCGGGCATGGAGCCCGGACGCGAGGTTGACCTTGGCCTTCACAAGTAGCGGCGGGCAGACGCGCACGTCTCTGGCGGAGATCAACATCACGCCGCTGGTGGACGTGGTGCTGGTGCTGCTGGTCATCTTCATGATTGCCGCGCCGGTGCTGCAGTCGGGCATTGAAGTCAGCGTGCCGAAGACGCGCACGGTGAAGGAAATCACCGAGCAGCGGCTGGTGGTGACGATCGACCGCGACTCGCAGATCTTCCTCGGCGACAAGGCGGTGAATATTCACGACCTGCCGGAGAAGCTGCGCGCGCCGGGATCGGACCAGACAAAACAGGTGATCTATCTGCGCGCCGATGAGCGAGTGCCGTTTGGCGCGTTTGCCACGGTGATGGATGCGGTGAAGCAGGCTGGGATCACGAATATTTCCATCGTGACGCAGCCATTGGACACGAAGGGCGCGGCGGGCGGGAAGTGAGATTGTTGGGGCTTCCAGCAGGCTTCAAGGCGGCAAAGAGTTGCAGCTTTGAAAGGGCACGGCTTCGGCCGTGCCGCTCGACCGGAATCATAGGACGGGCTTCAGCCCCTGAGGGACAAACAGAATTTCAAATTCCCTCAGCGGCTAAAGCCGAATTCCAAGTAGTTCATTTGCGGCACGGCTGAAGCCGTGCCCTTTCAAGACACCGGAGCCTGCGAGGCTTGAAACCCTCATGCGTTGCGGGGCAGCTCGACGCGAGTGAATTGAATCCATGAACACATTGCTGGAGGGCGGAGAGCAACTGGAGCGGGAGCTGACGCCGGAGCCTGTCTTCGGGCCGGCGGCGGGGTCGTTTGTGCTGCATGGGCTGCTGGCTGCCAGCATTGTGTCCTACGCCTTTTTCGCGGGGTTCTTTCATCACGACACGTGGGGCGGGTCGGGCGGCGGCGCCATCCAGGTGAACCTGGTGAGCGATGCGGTGCCGCTGCCTGCCGAGCAGAAGCCCAACGACAATGTGCTGGCCACCGAGACGCCCAGTCCAGCGCCGGCGCCGCCCGCGCCCAAGGCGCAAGAGACCGTGGATACAACGGCGATTCCGATTCCCGGCAAGGTGGAGCAGAAGCCCAAACCCGTGCCTGTGCCGGTGCAGAAGACGCCGGTGCACCAGCCGCCGCCCAAGCCGGAGAATCGCGCTACCTATGGCGAGCAGGCAGCTACGGCGATGCCGCGGGCTATTTCGCCCTCCGCGTCAAACGGGCCGACCTCGATCAACGGCGGCGACTTCGGCAGCAAGTTTCCGTGGTATGTCGATGGCATCAATCGCAAGATGGGGACCAGCTGGTACAAGCCGGAGGTGGACCCGCGCACGCCCAAGGGATCGCGCGTGTTTCTCATCTTCACCATTCACAAGGACGGCAGCCCGAGCGATGTGCAGCTGGATCGCTCGAGCGGGAGCCCGACGCTCGATCGATCATGTCAGCGCGGCGTGCAGCGTGTAGACACTTTTGGTCCGCTGCCCGCGGCTTATAATCAAAGTACGTTGAAGGTTTCTTATTATTGTGAATACTAGGGATCAGGAAGGACTCTTGAACGCATGAAGGCATATCGTTATCTTCCCCTGACTCTGCTTGTCACGCTTGGATTTACGGCTGCGCGGCTGGATGCGCAGGACTGGGTGCGCACCGGCACCAATCTGGGCAACGACAAGATCCGTCTGGCCGCGGCGGACTTCAAGGCTGGCAGCGCCGATCCGCAGACGCCGCAGCTCAAAGCCACGTTTGACGCGACGCTCTACAGCGACCTGGGCGCCGCGGGCATCTTTGATCTCGTATCAAAAAGTATGAGCCCGCAGGCCTCGCCGGGTGCGCCGGGGGAGATCAACCTGCCGCAATGGGCGGCGGCGCCTGCGAATGCGTCCATGGTGGCGTTTGGATCGCTGGCCGCGGCCAATGGGCGGCTGAGCGTAAACGGCTACCTCGACGACGCACGCAACACGTCGAGTCCGCAGGTACTTGCCAAGCAGTACAACGAGGCCGCCAGCGAGGAGATGGCACGCACTATTGCACATCGCTTTGCCGACGAAATCATCAGCCGGCTGGGCGGCGGCATCAACGGCGTGGCCGAGACCAAGATTTATTTCGTCAGCTCGCGCAGCGGGACAAAGGAAATCTGGGTGATGGACTACGACGGGCAGAATCAGCACCCCGTGACGCACCTGGGCACGGTGTCGGTGTCGCCGCGCATCTCGCCCGATAATTCGAGGCTGGCGTTTGCGTCGCTGGGCAAGGACGGCTGGGCGATCCGCATGTTTTCGATGGACCTGAACCGGCTGGTGAGCTTTCCGGCGGGCACGGCGGGCGGAGGCAATTTTTCGCCTGCATGGAGCGCCGATGGCGCGAAAATCGCGTTCTCGTCGTCGCGGTCGGGCGATCCGGAGATATGGGTTGCGGACGCGAGCGGCGGCAACCTGCGCAAGCTGACGTCGTTTCGCGGGCCGGACATTGCGCCCGTCTGGAATCCGCGCACCAACGCGCAGATTGCGTGGGTGAGCGGCCGCACCGGGCTGCCGCAGATCTACACCATGGACCAGGATGGCGCCAATATCCAGCGGCTGACGGACGGAGGGTACGCCATCTCCCCGTCATGGGCCCCAAATGGAAAATTCCTCACCTTTAGCTGGAACCGCAAATACGGGCCAGGCGCACCGGGCGGGCAGGACATTTATTTCATGGACATCGCCAGCCTGCGCTGGATTCAGCTGACGCACTCCGCGGGCAGCAACGATTATCCGTCGTGGGCTCCTGACAACCGGCATATCGTGTTTGAGCGCACCCTCGGCAGGCACACGGAGATCTGGTCGATGCTGGCCGACGGCACCGATCAGCGCCAACTCACTCATTCGGGCAACAACTTCATGCCTAACTGGAGCTGGAAATAGCGATGAGTGGGCCACAATGTGAGAATTCTCACTCATAACGCTGACAAACCGAAATTGTGCACTATGATGGATTCGTTACCCAGACCCAGCCGGGATTTTCGTTACGCGGCTGAGGCGAACCGAAACGCAGGCCCCGCGTTTTGCGATCATCCAGACGCAGAGCCAGCCCTAACGACAACGTTTTCCGCGTATGCAGCACTCGATCCTGCGGCCGGAGCATGGCTGCCGGATTTCACTTCGTCTTCTGGGCCCGGCAGTCTTCGTCCTGTCCGGCAGCTCGCACCGGCTGGCGGTTGGCAGAGCGAAGCGCAACAGGCAGGAAGTCGCACCTTGAACATCGTTGAGAAGGAGCATTCCCTTGAACCTACGTCATCGTTTCGTGATCCCAGTTCTCATGCTTGTTGCCCTGGTTGCCGTCTCCGGCTGCAAGAAGAAGGAAAAGCCGCTGCCGCCGTCGAGCGAACCCCCAGCCGCCGCGCCCGCGCCCACCGCGCAGATCTCTGCCACGCCCACGGTGGTGTCGGCAGGAGATCAGGTGGTGCTGACCTGGCGCACCACTGACGCCACCAGCGTTTCGATTGACGGCATTGGCGACGTGCCCACCTCGGGCGTGAAGACCGTGACGCCGGCTGCCTCCACCAGCTATCACCTGGTGGCGCGCGGCGAGGGCGGCTCAGCTGACGCCACCGCGCGTGTCACCGTGAATGGCGCGCCACCCGTGACCGAGCAGCCCAGCGGCATGAGCAGCGAAGAAGAGTTCAAGGCCAACGTGCAGGACATCTTCTTTGACTACGACGCCTACGACGTGCGCACCGACGGGCAAGCCACGCTGTCAAAGGACGCCTCTTACCTGGTGAGCCATCCGCAGGTCAGGGTGGTGATCGGCGGCTACTGCGACGAGCGCGGTTCCAACGAGTACAACCTGGCGCTGGGCGAGAACCGCGCCAACGCGGCCAAGAGCGCGCTGGTGACGGCGGGCGTGGCGGCCAACCGCATCCGCGTGGTGAGCTACGGCAAGGAGAAGCCGTTCTGTTCGGAGTCGACCGAGGAGTGCTGGCAGCAGAACCGGCGCGCCGGCTTTGCGATGGATCGGTAACCTCAGCTGATAGCAGACAGCTCACAGTAAAATGCCGGGTGCCCCAGGTCTCGATTTTGAGACCTGGGAGAGGCTATGTTCCCATAGCGGAAGCACGATCCAGCCTGGCCGGTCAATCGCGTTAATCTGTAAGCTGACGGCTGGTTGCTGCCCGCTGTCTTCATAGGTGAAGAATATGCAGAACCTCAGAAATCTTTGCTATCGTATAGTCGCCGCGGCCGTGCTCGCCGCGGCGCTCAGTTCCCCGCCCGCGCGCGCCGCCAACAAAGACATCGTGGAGCTGCAGACGCAGGTGCAGCAGTTGCTGGACATGGTGCAGCGGCTGCAGTCGACCGTGGACACGCGGTTCGGCGTGATCCAGCACCTTGTGGAAGTGACGGCGGACGACGCCAACCGCATGACGACGACGGTGAATGCGCTGCAGGCCAAGATCCAGGCGCAGAGTGATGCGGTCAACGGCAAGCTCGACACGGAATCGGGGCAGGTGCAGTCGCTCAACGACTCGGTGGACGAGCTGAAGACGCGCATCGCCAAGCTGGATAAGACGCTGGCGGACCTGCAGGCGCAGTTGCAGAACATGCAGAACCAGCAGCCTGGGGGTACGGCTCCTGGCGGCGCGCCGACGGGTGCTCCGAATGGCGCCACGGGCCCCGCGGCCAATGCGGCGCCACCTTTGCAAGAGACGTTTCAGGCGGGCATGCGCGACTATAACTCCGCCAAGTATGACGTGGCATCCGGCGAGTTTCAGGACGTGATGCACTACTATCCGCAGGACGACATGGCCGGCGACGCGCAGTTTTACCTGGGCGAGATCGCCTACCGGCAGGCGAACTACACCGAAGCGGTGAAGGACTACAACGCCGTGCTGGACGACTTTCCGGGCAGCCACCGCGCGGCGGCAGCGCAACTGCGCAAGGGCCTGGCGCTCTTGCAGCTGAACAGGAAGGACCAGGCCATCCACGAGCTGCGCACGCTGATCCAGCGCCATCCGCAGACGCCCGAAGCAGGCCAGGCGCGCAGCAAGCTGAACGCCATGGGCGTGAAGATTGTGGCGGCGCGGTAGGTTCCAGATTTTAGATTTTCCTGATTATGGTCCTTATGGTGTCAGGCTTGCGGCCCTCGGCCTGCGCATCTTCGAGCACGCTCAAGTACTCTCCCAGGGTCTGGTCCAGACGGCGGTGCATGAAGGTCTGAAATGGCGCGAGGTCGGCCTGAAGAGATCCGCGTTCCAGTGCATCGAGGTACGTCTTCCGGTCGTCAGGGCGAATCGCAACAGGCGGATAGCCCTGCCGGAGCAGAAGCAGATTCATCAGCAGTCTTGCGGTGCGGCCGTTGCCGTCGCTGAAGGGGTGAATAGCAGTCAGCTGGAAATGCGTCAAAGCTCATTGCAGGACTGTCGGCAGCCTCGCACAGCCGCCCGTCGAACTCCTTCATCAACGACGGAATCTTCGCAGCGTTGGGAAAGATCAGCGCCGAGCCTGCAATGCGGCGCGGCAGCGTACTGAAGACTCCGCCGAGATCGGGCAGGCTGCGCAAGACGATGCGCCTGTGCAATTCGCGCACAGTCTCTTCGTCGATCGGCGCGTCTTTGGCCGCCAGTTCACGCATCCAAAGCACCGCGTTGTAGTGGTCTACAGCTTCGAGGTGATCGCGCAGCGGCTTGCCGCCCACGGTGATGCCGTGTTCGATGACCTCGGCGGTCTCGCGCAGGGTGAGCGCGTTGCCCTCAATGGCGTTTGAGGTGTAGGTCAGATCGACATCATAGGATTTTTGCAGCGCGAGCAGCGCGGCTTGCGAGACGGGACGCATCGCGTCCAGGCGCTTTTTCTTCGCGGCGATGCTGGTCAGAAGCCCGTCCATGACCCCCCAAGCAATAGCATAGCGACGCCAGACGCGAGAATGATCTGAAAACAGGTTCAATAGAAAAAGACCCCGCTCGCAAGCAGGGCCTTTTCAGCGGACCTCGACGCGAACTTACATCAGGCTCTTCATCAGGCTGTCGAGTGCCGACTTGGGCGGCCTCGTGACCGACTCCGGAAGCTGCCCCAGCGGCTCGTCGACAATGTTGAGCTGATCGATGAACGTGGGCTTCTGCGTGTCGATGTAGAAGACGCCCGTCAGCACCTCGTTGTTCTGGTGCGACTCCATCAGCGTGTGCACGGCGTCGAACTTGTTGGTCGGGTCGTAATCCTCGCGCAGCTTGCGCAGGCGCAGGCTTGACCCGTCGTGCATCTCCACCTCGTACACCTGGCCGGAGTCGTAATCGACCTCGATGTCGTCGAAGCTGGCCACGAAACCGATCTCGTTGATGGGCTCGTCGTTCTCCTGCATGAACTTGTAGCTCTTCGTCGACCCCTCGTGATCGTTGAAGGTGACGCAGGGGCTGATCACGTCGAGCATCACCGTGCCCTTGTGCGCGATGGCGGCCTTGAGCATGGAGAGCAGCTGCTTCTTGTCGCCGGAAAAGGACCGGCCCACAAACGTTGCGCCCAGCTGGATGGCCAGCGCGCAGGTATCGATGGCAGGCAGTTCGTTGACCACGCCAGTCTTGAGCTTGGAGCCGATGTCGGCCGTGGCCGAGAACTGGCCCTTGGTGAGCCCATAAACGCCGTTGTCCTCGATGATGTAAATCATGGGCAGGTTGCGGCGCAGCAGGTGGACGAACTGGCCCATGCCGATCGAAGCCGTGTCGCCGTCGCCGGAGACGCCCAGCGTGGTCATGGTGTGGTTGGCCAGAATGGCGCCGGTCGAAACCGACGGCATGCGCCCATGCACGCTGTTGAAGCTGTGCGCGCGGCTCATGAAGTAGGCCGGACTCTTCGACGAGCAGCCGATGCCGCTCATCTTCATCACGCGCTCAGGCTCCACGCCCATCTCAAACATGGCATCGATGATGCGCTCGGAGATGGCGTTGTGGCCGCAGCCGGCGCACAGGGTAGACTTGCCCCCGCGGTACTCAATGACAGGCAGGCCGATGTGATTCAGCTTTGGTGTGGGTTTGGGGGTTGCGGTTGCGGTTGCCATTTAGAGGCCCTCCCTGGTGACGAACTGTTCGGTAATGGAGTAGGCGTCCACCGGCAATCCGTTGTAATGCAGAATGCTGCGCAGCTTGGGCGTCTGCTCTGCGGGCAGGTCGAGCTTGAGCAGGCTGGCCATTTGCGCGTCGCGGTTCTGCTCGACCACATAGACACGCTCATGCGAGGCTACGAAGTCGTGAATCTCGTGCGCGAAGGGGTAAGCCCGGATGCGCATGTAGTCGAAGTCCTGACCGTGCTCCTTCTTGAGCTGATCAAGACTCTCGCGCAGGGCAAAGTCGGTGCTGCCAAAGGCCAGGAAGCCGACCTTGTTGGCGCCGTTCCTGACGGTGACGGGCGCGGGAACCAGCTTGCGCGCATTCTCAAACTTGCGCGATAACCGCTCCATCAAAGCCACGTACTCGTCGGGCTTCTCCGTGTAGCCGGCGGCGTCGTTGTGTCCCGAGCCGCGCGTGAAGTAGGCCGCCTTGGGGTGACGCGTGCCGGGCAGCGTGCGCCAGCCGATGGCGTCGCCATCCACATCGCGATAGCGGGCAAAGCTGCCCAGGCGAGTGAGGTCCTCGGCGGTCAGCACCTTGCCGCGGTCGAGCGGCGTGGTGGGATAATCGAACGGATCGGCCATCCAGTTATTCATGCCCAGATCGAGGTCGCTGAGCACAAAGACCGGCGTCTGCAGCCGCTCGGCCAGATCGAAGGCAGCGTAGCCCATCTCGAAGCATTCCTTCACCGAGCCGGGCAGGAGCACAATGTGCCTGGTGTCTCCGTGCGAGAGGAATGCGGTCGAGAGCAGATCGGCCTGCGAAGTGCGCGTAGGCATGCCGGTCGATGGACCGGTCCGCTGCACGTCGAAGATGACGCCGGGAATCTCGGCAAAGTAGCCCAGACCGGAGAACTCCGCCATGAGCGAGATGCCGGGGCCGGAGGTCGACGTCATGGAGCGCGCGCCGGCCCAGCCTGCGCCCAGCACCATGCCGATGGCGGCCAGCTCGTCCTCAGCCTGGATCACTGCGAAGGTAGCCTTGCCCTCCGGCGTGACGCGGAACTTCTTGAGCAGGTCGGTCGTGGCCTCAACCAGCGAAGTGGACGGCGTGATGGGATACCACGCCACCACCGTGACGCCCGCAAACACCGCGCCCATGCCGGCCGCAGCGTTGCCGTCGATGATGATCTTGCCCCTGGTCTCGTCCATGCGCTCGATCGCGTAAGGGTCTTGCTTGGTAAAGTGCTCCTGCGCGTAGTCGAAGCCCGCCTTGACCGCGCCAAAGTTCAGATCGAACACCTTCTGCTTCTTGGCGAACTGCTTGCGCAGGCCGCTCTCGACCACAGCGAGATCGATCGAAATCAGCTGCGCCACCACGCCCACGTAGACCATGTTCCTGACCAGCTTGCGCAGCTTGGCCTCAGGACAGATCTGCGCGGTGATCTTGTCGATGGGCACCGGGTAAAAGACCACGTCGTCGCGGTATTGCTTGAGGTTGAGGCTCTCCTCGTAGATGGCGACGCCGCCCGTGGGCAGCTCCGCCGCATCCTGCTTGGCCGTGTCGGGATTGAGCGCCACCAGGATCTCAGGGCCGCGCTTGCGCGCCACATATCCATCTTTGCTGGCGCGGATGGTAAACCAGGTGGGTAATCCGGCAATGTTCGAGGGGAAGAGGTTTTTTCCGCTGACCGGAACGCCCATTCCGAAGATGCTTTTCAGCAGCACGCTGTTGGCGGATTGAGAGCCGGATCCGTTCACGGTCGCTACAATGATGCTGAAGTCGTTGATAACGCGCTCGCGCGCTGTGATTACGCCCTGTTCTTGACCAAGGGCCAGGTCTCCAGTCGCCATTTGGCGGGATTCCCTTCCAATGAATTGGGGCAAAGTCTAACTTTCGTCCATCTGCGATTATAGTCACTTTAGCGCGTGACCGTCCCACATACGGACCCAAAGATTACCGGTTTGAGTCCCGCAGGGTGCGGTAATCGTGTTTTTGGGAATGGGCGGGATTCGGCTGAAGACAGGTGGACAATGTTTCAGTCCGGCTGGAGCGAGCCTGAGCCGCTCAATTATGTCACTGTACCGACAACCAATGGATACAACTAACCATTCCAGTTTGAACGATTTAGGAAACGTAAGCCCGGAAGTCCGCGAAGGCGAGCGGGGCGCTCGAAGCATTTTTTCAACAGGAGGGTCCGTCACGTGACGCTCAAGAAGAGCAAGTTCTGGATTGGATTGTTGGCGGCGTCCTGCTTTCTTCTGCCCGCCGCTTTGGGGCAGGCACAGTCGTCGGGTTTATCCGATCGCAAAGCTTCACCGCCAACCGTCGCCGTCGGGCCGCAATACGATACGACGCATGTCTACGTCACACCGGGTGACATGAATGCATTTGTAAAGAGCTTCCTTGCCACATTCGGCGGCAGCGCCACCCAGCGCAGCACGAGTACCGTCACGCCGGTCCCAAGCAGCACAGAGTTGCAGGCCCTGCGCACGCCGGTTGGCAATCTCTCGGTTTTTGGATTCACCACGGCCATCCCGTTTCCGTTTGGAGAGGAGCGCACCGGCTCCCTTGTCACCAACATGGACGATGGGATCGAGGCGGCACGGGCGGCAGGGGCCGAGGTGATTGTCGAGCCGTTCAAGGACCCCATCGGCATCGATGCCGTCATCGCGTGGCCTGGGGGCGTAAAGATGCAGCTCTACTGGCATTTCAAGGCGTCGACAAGCCCGCCGCTTGAGACCGTCCCCGACAACCGGGTGTATGTCTCGCCGGACGAGGCGGATCGATTCGTGCGCAGCTTCATTGGTTTCTCCGGCGGCAAGATCGTGAAGGACGACAGGCACGCCGACGCCGGCGAGATTGGCAGGCGCGGCGAAACCTACCGCAGCATTCGCTTGAGTTCGCTCTTCGGGAACATGCAGGTGCTGGTCACCGATGGCCACCTGCCATATCCGTTTGGCCGCGAGCTGACCGGGTATGAAGTCGGGGATCTCGACGCAACACTTGCGAAAGCGACGGCGTCGGGAGCGAAGATTCTTTCGCCGGTCTATGCCGCCGGCGATCGGAGCACCGCGATGATCGAGTTTCCCGGCGGCTACATCGCCGAGGTACACAGCGGCACGGGAAGTGGGACGGCGCGCGAGCCAAAATGAGATTCAAGCCGCGGCGTCCGGCATCGGAGGGAGCGCCAGCCGCGTCGAATCCCGCCGCCAGCGCAGCAGCAGCGTG
>Ga0302324_100006252_pt1 | contig 25721 bp, 28 predicted proteins | sample Palsa_T0_1_FD_201949 | JGI IMG/M metagenome (GOLD analysis project Ga0302324, IMG submission 201949) | Peat permafrost microbial communities from Stordalen Mire near Abisko, Sweden - Palsa_T0_1 | ecosystem: Environmental > Terrestrial > Soil > Palsa > Peat permafrost | place: Sweden: Abisko... | reverse complement strand
GGCCACCGTCCCGCGCTGGTGGAACGTAACGCCCGCCCAGTTGCACTGGGTAGCGCTGCATATGGATTACGCCGAAACATTGCTCGCGGAGTCCGCTTTGAACGCTGGCCGCCGGCAAATTGCTCTGGATGCCATAGCCCAATACGCCATGCCCGCGCGTGTCGATCAGGTCCGGGAATTGCTCGAACAGGGGCGCGTCAACGCGGCGCTGGATAGGGTGATGCCGTCGGAATTGTTCGCGATTGCTCGCGATCTCGGGACAGGAGATTCATCCGACAACCCGATCGCGGCCGAGATCCGCCGGGAGGCCGCTGAATCGCCGCGGCAACTGAACTACGACACGATTTCGCGCGCCTTCGGCACGCCCAAGCCAACCTTGGCCAACTCGTACTCTCCGGAATTGCTCGGCCTCCGCACGTTCCCCACTCTGATGGGCTATTCCAGCCGGATCCTGGCCGAGAGTTGGGAATCGAACTTGCTCTTCTACGCGGCTCTCGCCGACCAATTGTATTTGGCGCCGGGCGAGCTCAACGTTCTGGTCCCGGATTGGACGCGTCAGACCGTGGAGCGGATCTTCGCTACCAATCTGGAGGATTGGCCCGCGCTGCTGCGTTCCCTGCGGCTGGTTGGCGAAGACGTCCGCGAGAAGGCGCGAAAACGAGTAACGGCAGCGGCTGGTTTTTAGTTCTTAGTTCTTAGTTTAGTTTCGGAGGACAGCTTGCAGTTCAATCGTCGTATCTTCATTGGTGCATTCGCAGCCTTGCTGGCAGTTTCCCTGGCGCTATTCGCCCAGGAGCAACGGCCGACCTTCCGCGTCAAGGTCGACATGGTGGTGTTGAGTTTCACCGTCACCGACAGCAAGGGTCACTATATCAACGGACTGAAACCCGGCGATTTCCACCTCACCGAGGACGGCATCGCTCAAAAGATTAATACCTTCGGAGAGGGCAACAAACCTCCCGTGCGGGTGCTGGAAAATGGCACGGTACAGCCGCTGATTGCGTCTACCGAATCCAGTGGCCCCGAGCTCGACGCCCCATCGGAAGTGCGCTCCGACTCGTTTGTAGGAACCAACGTGTTCGTGCTTTTCGACACCAGCAACTATATGTATCGCGGATTTGTTTATGCCTCCGACGCTATCGCCGATTTCGTGCGCGGCCTGGACAAATCCGATTCCGTGGCGGTCTACACTTTCAGCCGCAATCTTTCGCGGCCCGCGCCGCTCACGCACGATCGCAACGACGCCATTTTCGGCCTTCGCAAGGCAGTGGCGGGCGACGACGCGGCGCTCTACAACGGTCTGCTGTTGACGCTGCGCGACGCCTCCAAGGTGCCCGGGCGCAAAGTAGTCATCGTGTTTTCGAACGGGCCGGATAACGCCAGCCTGATCGCACCCGACGATGTGCGCGCGGTAGCCGAAGACGATGGCATTCCCATTTACGTCATCTCCACCAACGACGTTTCGAAGGATCCGACCTCCAGCAATGTATTCAAGCGCATCTCCACGCGCACGGGCGGTAAGGCGTATTTCGCGAAGACCTGGCAGAAGCAGGTGGAAGCGTTCGAATCGATTCGCGAGGATCTGGGCAATAGCTACACCATCACGTATTATCCGCAGCCGAATCCCAATGAGGGATTCCGGAAAATCAACGTTGAAATCGTGACCGATGTCGGCAAGAAGTATCGCGTTCGCGCGCGCCCCGGTTATCGCCCGCAAGGCGGATTCTGAACCGCGACCATAACCGAGCCGCGACCGTGAGGGAGCCGGTATTTGTAACGTTTCGTATGCTTGAAACCTCGACTTAATCGGCATCGTCTACCGGTCATATGTCGATCGCTAAATGGAGTCTCGCCGGGGCAACCCTTCTCTTGTTCGGAGCGTCTTTCGCCAGCGCCCAAACCTCGTTTGATATCAATCTTGGATTTGGAACCGCGTGGGACAGCCGCAACTCGGGCGGAATCGATAATGCGTCTTCGGTGAACCCCTTTGGCTCGTGCGTTACGAATTCAGGTGATCCCGATTGCGAGTCGCTGCCAAAGCTGGACGGCTTTTTTCTCGGCTTCGGCGGAGATCTGATGCTATTCAAACATTTCGGTGTGGGTTTCGAAGCCAATCTGCAGCCGTCGCGCGAAACCTACGGCCCGCTCGCCTCCCGCCAGACCTTCTATGACGTCAATGGCATCTACGCTCCGATCAGCACCAAGCGCGTTTCCCTGCAATTCCTGGGAGGCGTAGGAGGCGCGCGCACCAGCTTCGCTTACAACGAAAGCGGATGCGTGGGAACGGCGGTCTGCACCACCACCACTGAGACGGTGGGAACCGCGAGCCATTTCCAGGCGCACGTGGGAGTGGGCGTCAATATCTTTGTAACCACCCACATCTTCGTTCGTCCGGAATTCGATTTTCACTACGTGCCCGGCCTCACGAACCAGTTCGGCAGCGACGCAGTACCGGAAGCCATGGTGTGGGTAGGCTATAGCTTCGGCGAGCGCTAGATCACATCGAGTGAAATTGAATCTGTAGGCTGACCCGAACCGCGATGGCCTTGCCGTCCTTCTGCGCCGGAGCAAAGAGCCATTCTTTCACCGCGTCAACCGCGCTTTGGTCTAGATCCTTGTCCAGGCTTTTCAGGATGTGCGGGTTCTTGGGAAGACCTTTCGAGCTCACGATCAGCCCGATCAGCACCGACCCGACGGCTCGCACGCCGCGGCCGTTTGGATACTGCGGAGCGGTTTGCTTGATCACTCGTGGAGGAGTGACGCCGGGCCCAAGATCGTATACCGGCTCGTCATCTGTTTGGGCCGCCAATAGCCAAACCGCGGCACAACAAATGATTACAATTCTCAGCACTAAAGGACCGCCTCGCTCTTGACTAAAGATTGCTGAACAGACGCCAGTCGTTAACCCGCGGTTTCGTACTGAATTGTCGGGAATGGTAAACTTGGCCGCATGCCGTCCCTTGGAGCCCGCGTTCTATTGGCAGCCAGTTCCCTGGCCTGTTTGCTGCCTGGTTTGAACGCCCAACCTCGCTACACCTCCGAGGGCCAATTGACGCTGCCTAGCGACTATCGCGAGTGGACGTTCTTGAGCTCTGGACTGGGTATGACTTACGCCCCCATGCCGGGACACGACGACGCAGCATTTACGAACGTGTTCGTGAATCCAGCCGCGTATCGTTCCTTCGTCTCGACCGGCAAATGGCCCGACAAGACCATGCTGGTGTTGGAAATAAGGGCGTCCACCAGCAAAGGCTCGATCAATCGGGGCGGATCGTACCAAGGCGATGTGCTCGCAATGGAAGGCGAGGTGAAGGACCTGGCGAAATTTCCTGGCACTGGCTGGGCGTTCTTCGGATTCGGCAAATCAAGCGCCGGCAAGATGCTGCCGCGCACCGAGGATTGCTACGCTTGCCATGCGGAGCACGGCGCTGTGGACAATACTTTCGTGCAATTCTACCCGGTGCTGCTCGGGATCGCGAAACGCTTCGGAACCGCGCGCGTCAGCGGGCGGCCCTAGATCCAAACTTTCTGCGCCGGCACTCCGCGCCTGCACATCTCGCACGATCCCGCGTCCTTGTAATACGTAGCATCCAGTTGAGCGAGATAGTAAAGAGGCAGCGGGCTGAAATCCACAGTCTTCGGCGTGGGCTGGTAGACGATCACGGCCATCCCGACCACTTCCGCTCCGGTCGACTCCACCAGGCGCTTCAATTCGCCTAGATTCCGGCCCGATCGCAAAATGTCGTCCACCAGCAGCACCTTCTCGCCCGGCTTCTGTTCCAGAAACTGGCGAAAAGCCATGGGACCGCGCTCTTCTTTGCGATCCGCCCAGTAAACCTGGTTCGCGCGCAGCGCTTCGCACACGCCGTACGCCACCGGCAAGCCGCCCGTATCCGGCGAAACGATGGAAAGCTCGGGAATCATGGCGCGAATTTCCGCGTTGGCCCGCAGCAGCCGGCTGAGTCCGACGCTGAGCACTTTGGCGTGCTGAAAATAGCGCATCGCCAATTGCACTTGCGTGTACTCGGTGGCGTGCAGCCCGTTGGGATATTCGAAATGGCCGTCGCGAATCGCCCCAGTGCGGCGCAGCAAACTTACCACTTCGTCTTGCGTAGGAACCAGATGCATAGCTGTTCTTATTGTCTCGCGATTGAAAGCCTTTCAGAGCCGCGCGCCAGTAGCACACCCGCAGACGACCGTAAGTCGTGCACTGGAGAACACCGACTCGAAGAGGACCGGACGGGTGGCGCGTCAGCAAGCGGTCTCCCCCTAGTACGCGCCCCGGCCCGTGAGCACCCGCGGGATGGTGCGCAGAATGATCTTCCAATCCAGCGCCAGCGACCACGTATCGATGTACTGCATGTCCATCTTCATCCAGGTGTCGAAATCCAGCGTGTCGCGGCCCGCCACGGCCCACAGGCACGTCAGGCCCGGGCGCATGCGCAGTCGGCGCCGCTGCCAAGTCTGATAATTATCCACTTCCTCCGGCACCGCCGGGCGCGGCCCCACCAGCGACATATCGCCCTTCAGCACGTTCCATAACTGCGGCCATTCGTCGATGGAAAACTTGCGCAAAAAGCGGCCCACTCCGGTCAGGCGCGGGTCGTTCCTTATCTTGAACGCGGTCTGTTTGTGGCTCAGATGCGCCAACGACGCCTTCAACTCTTCAGCGTTGTCGCACATGGATCGAAACTTGTAGAACACAAAACGGCGCCCATTCAGGCCGCAGCGCTGCTGGCTAAAAATCGCGGGGCCTGGCGAAGTCAGCCGGATCAATAGAGCGATCAGCAGCATGAACGGCAGCAGCAGCACCAGCGCGGCCGCGGCCAGCACCACATCGGTGATTCGTTTCGCCAGCAGGCGGATCTCGTCGTGCGGCGCCGCCGAAAACGTCAGAAGCGGCGTGGAGCCCAAGCGGTCCAGGTAGACCTGGCTGTTGACGTGCGGAAAGAAATCCACCACCACGCGCGTGCGAACGCCTTGTTCGTCGCACAGCAGGAACAGCTCTTCCATCTCGCCAAGCTTATGGCTGTCGACGGCGAAGATGATCTCATCGATCACCTGCTGCCGCAGCAATTCGGGCAGGCGCGACAATGCATAGCGTTCATACTCCTGCGACAACTGCACGAAACCGGGTTCATCACCGGGGCCCGGCTCGTCGTCCAGAAAACCCATCAGCCGGATCCCGTAATCCGCGGATTTCTCCAGTGCCGCGCCCAGCCGCAGCGCGTTCTGGCCGGAACCCACCACCATGACGAAATGCGCGGCTCCGAATTCGCGCCGCAAGCTGCCGATGACGCGCGCGGCATTAATCCGGAACAAACACAGCAAAATCCACGCATACACCGCGACCAGCGCCACAAACGGACGGCTGAGGTCCAGGCGCAAAACGAATTCGATTAAAACCAGGCAGACCGCGCCCAGGGCGCATTGGCGAAACGTGTCGCGCAGCACCACGCTGGGATGCGCGGAGTCGAGTTTTTCGTAAACATCGAACCAATAGCCGATGGCAACCCAACACAGCGCCGAGAGCACCAGCAACAGCGCGGCGACAGGAAAGTCGATGTAGAAAGTCTTGTCCAAATGCATCCGCACGCGTGTCTGGTACGCGGCTATGAAGGCGATGGAAGTAAGCAGAACGTCGGTGGCCCCGAAGATGGCCTTGACTTTTCGATAGTGCCTGCTGAACACTTTGGACTCAGCATATCACGAGCCCCGCGCGTGCACGCTTGCCGGGCGCGGTATCATGTTGTTTTATGAAGGAGCCCAGTTTCATGAGTCCCATGCAGAATTCAGTGCTCGTGCCCATGGTGGTTGAGCAGACCTCGCGCGGCGAGCGTGCGTTTGACATTTACTCGCGGCTGCTCAAGGAGAACATCATTTTTCTCGGCACCCCCATCGATGACAACGTTGCGAATCTGATCATCGCTCAAATGCTTTTCCTGGCCGCCGAAGATCCGGAAAAAGACATTTCGTTGTATATCAACTCACCCGGAGGCTCGATCACCGCGGGATTGGCCATTCTCGACACCATGAATCTGGTGGAGCCGGACATCGTGACCTACTGCCTCGGGCAAGCCGCTTCAATGGCGGCCGTGCTGCTGGCGTGCGGCAATAAGGGCAAGCGCTACAGCCTGCCCCACGCGCGCATCCTGATCCATCAACCCTCCATGAGCGGATTGGGTGGACAGGCCACCGACATCGACATTTATGCGCGCGAGATCCTGCGCATGCGCGAGTCTCTCAATCAGATTCTCGCCAACGCCACCGGCCAGCCGGTGGACCGCATCGGCCGCGACGTGGATCGCGATTATATCTTGGAGCCCGATCAGGCGCTCGAATACGGCTTGATCGACCGCATCATTGAAAGCCGCGCGCTGCAACCCGTCCCCACGCGATAAGCCCGCTCAATGAGCAGCTTCCGTATTGTCGTTTGCCTGCTGGGACTGTTCGACCCGGCGGGCGCGCAATTCATTCCCAGCGGGACTGCGATTCCGCACACCACTCTGCCGCCCGTCGTGTTTATCGACGGATACCAGTCCAGTTGCCCGGCGACGTTTTCAGGTACCTTCGGCATCGCGGATCAGGTGCTCCAAAGCAACGGCGAAGTGACCCTCTTCTTCGGCACTTGCAGCTTGCCTCCCACGGCCAGCATCGAGGATCTTGGCGCTGCCTTCGCGAAGTTTCTCTCCGGCTTGAGTTACACCGACGGAAAGCCCGTCGATCAGGTGGACGTGGTGACCCACAGCATGGGCGGCCTGGTGCTGCGCTGCTATTTAAGCGGAAAACAGAACGCGGCCGGCGCGTTTCAACCACCGGCGGTGACGCATGTTCGCAAAATCGTCTTCCTCGCGTCCCCGAATTTCGGTACCGGGATCGCGTCGCTGCTCGGCGTCACCAATCAATTGCAGGAAATGTCCAGTGGCAGCGCTTTTTTGTTTTCCTTGGATACTTGGAACCAGGGGACGGACGATCTGCGGGGCATCGAAGCTGTTGCTGCCGCGGGCAACGCGGGCAGCGGAGGAACGGGCAATCCAGCCGGATTCGACGACGGTGTAGTCACGCTCACCAGCGCCTCGCTCCAGTTCTACCTGCCCGGCCACACGCGCGTTATCCCCTATTGCCACATCGACAGCACCGGAGTGGTCGAGATTTTCAACCTCTGTCCGGCCAACGCTCCGGGCATTGCCGACATTGAATCCGCCACGCACAATTCGGCGCAGATCATCGTCTCGTTCCTCGGTGGAACCAGCGATTGGCAGAGCGTTGGAACGGCGCCGGAGGATAATTCGTTTCTCTCGGTGGATGGCGGCCTCATTGTGGAAGCGCGCGCGGCCGACGATACAACCTTGAGCATCGGTTCGGCCACGGCTGGCGCGCAGAAACTCGGCACTTCCGATGGCCTGGCCTTCGCCGATCTAGTTCCGGCCGCCACCGTGCCGCTGAATATCACCTCGGGATCTTCAAACATCAGCGCATCCATCACGCTGCCCGCCGGCGGAACTGAGCCTTACACCGTGAAGCCTGGGCCTCTGATCACGCGTGTTTATCCCGCGGCGGCGGCCGATTTTCCGCTAGTACTCGCGCCTCGGATGTTGATTGCAGTCTACGGCACCGATCTCGCGGACCAGACCACTAAGGTTCTTGCGGGCGCTTCGCCGATTCAGGTTTACTACACCTCTGCAACGCAAATCGACGCGGTACTTCCAGACAGCGCGTCAGGCATCACGCAACTAACCGTTCAAAACGGCGCCGGCCAGCACACGGTGAACGTCTACGTGGAAGCCGCGGCGCCTTCGATTTTCACCCAAGACTCCTCCGGGTCTGGACCGGCTTCTGCCCTGAGGGCGGCTAACTCAAGCCTGACTCTGGTGACGGCCGATAATCCGCTGAACGCCGGCGACACGGTTGCGCTGTACGCCACTGGCCTTGGCCTAACCGCGCCCGGCACAGGCGCCGACAGCGGCTTGGAAGTTGCAGTCCTGCAACCCACCGTCACGGTTGCCGGCGTGAACTGTCCGGTGACGTTTGCCGGGGCCGCGCCCGGGTACATCGGGTTGGATCAAATTAACTGCACGATCCCTGCGGGAATGGCGGCCAGCACGTCCGCGCCGGTGGTCATTACTTCAGGGGGCCAAAGCAGCAACACCGCGACCCTGGCAGTTAACTGAACCGCAGTTACTGAACCGCCCTTAACTGAACCGCGACCGTAAGGGAGCGTTAAACAACCATCCCCACCGGCTGCCGGATCTCCATGCAGCCTTTCCCGGTCGGCAGCATCTTGCCGGGGTTCAAACGGCATTCGGGATCGAACAGGTTTTTGAACCGCGCGATCATGTCGAGCGTTTCACCGGAAAACTGCTCGCCGATTAGTTCCATCTTTTCCATGCCGACGCCATGCTCGCCGGTGATGGACCCGCCTTGTGCGATGCAAAATCGCAAGATTTCGTCGCCCGCCGCCTTGGCGCGCTCCAGTTCGCCCGGCTTATGGTGATTGAACAGGATGATGGGATGCATGTTGCCGTCGCCAGCATGGAAAATGTTGCTGATGGTCAGGCCGTATTTCTCGGAGATCCTGTGGATCTCGCGCAGTGTAGGCGCCACTTTGGTGCGCGGCACCACGCCGTCTTGCACGTAGTATGCCGGGCTCACGCGGCCCACCGCGCCAAACGCGTTCTTGCGGCCCTTCCACAGCAGCTCGCGCTCCATGGCCGTGCGTGCAATGCGAACTTCGCGCGCTCGGCAGCACTTGCAGGCGTCCTCAATCTGCGCCGCTTGCTCCTCCACCGTTTCCTTCAAACCCTCCAGCTCGATCAGCAGGACCGCCGCCGCGTCCATCGGATAACCGGCATGCGTGGCTTCCTCCACCATCCGCAGCATGACGCCGTCCAGCATCTCGACCGCGGCCGGAGTGATTACGCGCGCCGTGATCTCCGCCACCGAATCCGCGCAATCGTCCACTGTGTCGTAAATCGCGAGCAGCGTTTTTACCAGCTCCGGTTGACGCATCAGGCGCACGATGATGCCGGTCGTGAGCGCCATGGTGCCTTCGGAGCCCGTCAGCAGGCCCGTCAGATCGTAGCCGGGCAGATCCGGCGCCTTTCCTCCGGTGGTCATCCGCGTTCCGTCGGGTAGGATCGTCTCCAGCCCCAGAACATGATTCGTCGTGACGCCATACGCCAGCGTGTGCGGACCGCCAGCGTTCTCCGCGACATTCCCGCCGATGGTGCAGGCCTTCTGGCTGGATGGATCGGGCGCATAGAAATATCCGTCGCGCTCCACGGCTTGGGTGATCTCAAGATTCACCACGCCCGGCTCGAGCACGGCGCGTTCGTTCCCGAGATCGATTTCGACAATGCGGCACATCCGCGCAAACGAAATGACAATGCCGCCCGCGCGCGCAATCACGCCGCCGCTCAGCCCGGTTCCCGCGCCCCGGCCTACGATAGGGATGCGGTGCGAATGCGCGATTCGAACCAGCTCCGCGGCTTCTTCGGCCGAGCGCGGAAAAGCCACCAGTTCCGGCAGAGCCTTGTCGACGCTGCCGTCGTACTCGTACAGCTTCAGGTCTTCGGCGCGATCCAGGTATCCGCGCGGCCCGAGCAGTTGGTCGATCGCTTGGAGCACCTCAGAAGCGATCATTCATTATCTGCGTTCATCTGTGTTTATCCGTGGCCATGTCCGCTACAGCAGTGACTTGACGAATCCCACCAACTCCGGATCCATCCACGAAATCGCCTGCCCGTCGCGCTCGGGCAACCCGGCGTATTTCCTCACCACTTTGCCGTTGCGATCGATAATGTAGCTCTCCGGGATTTTGTAGGTTCCATATCGATAGCTCAGATCCTGCCGCGGATCGCGCGCCAGCGGGTACGCCAAGTCGAACCGCTTCACGAAATTCTGGTATGCCTGTTCATTCCGATCGACGCTCACGCCCAGCACCACCACGCCCGAATCCTTCAACGTCTTCGCGAACTCGTTGAGCGATGGCGCCTCCTCCACGCACGGCGCGCACCAGCTCGCCCAGAAATTCAGCACCAGAACCTTGCCACCAAAATTCCGCGGAGTCATGGTTTCGCCTGCCGTGGTAGCGATACTGAAGTTGGGCGCCGTATCGCCGACGCCAGCAATATGTTCCTGCATCGACCACACAATTACGAAACCCAGCGCCACCAGCAGCGCGCCGATGGTTCCCTTGATTGCCAGATCTACTTTGGCCGAACCTTCTTTAGAATGAGTCATTTCTGCCGAGTCCTTCTCCTATAATATTAGAGTATCCTGACAGTGCAACACTGCATCACATAAGGGGATCATGCTCATTACCCGCCGAGCCGAGTTTTCCGCGTCGCACGTGTGCGCGCAGCCGTCGCTCACACTAGAGCAGAATCGCGAGCTGTACGGCGCCGCCGCAAACCCGAGCGGTCATGGGCATAACTACGTCCTGGAAGTGACGCTCGAAGGCGATCCCGATCCCGTGACAGGCATGGTCTTCGACCTGAAGAAGCTCAAGGATCTGATCCAGCAGGCCGTGATCGAGCCGATGGATCATCGCTTCTTGAACTACGAAGTGCCGCCGTTCGATAAGATCGTGCCTACTACGGAAAACGTGGCGGCTGAGATCTGGAGCCGTTTGTCGCAGCATTTTGGTGCCGGCAATCCGCGCCTCAATAATGTCCGTTTGTATGAGACCGACGATCTTTTTGTAGACTACACCGGAGCACGATCGTAATGCGAGTCACCCGGCGCTATCGATTCGCGGCCGCGCACCGCTTGCACTCACCCGCGTTCACCGAGCAGCAGAATCGCGAGCTGTACGGCAAGTGCAACAACCCCTATGGACACGGTCACGACTATGTCTTGGACGTGACAGCCGAGGGCCCCATTCAGCCTGCCTCCGGCCAGGTAGTGCACATTTCGACGCTCGATCGCCTGGTCACCGAACGCGTGTTGCGGGACTTTGATCACCGCTACTTCAATGCAGACCTGCCGGAGTTCAAGGAGCTGGTTCCCACGTCGGAGAACATCATGCGCGTGATCGAAAATAGGTTGATGACCCACTGGTCCGAAGTATTTCCCGGCGCGTGGCCCCGCTTGGAAGGCATACGGCTGCGCGAGACCAAACGGAACTTTTTCCAACTGAAACCATGAAGACCAAGCCATCCGCGGTGAAGATGATGCCGCCCAATCACGACGACGAGTCCATTGCCTCGCTAATGGAGCAGCTCCTGCTGAAAATCGGAGAGGACCCCGCGCGCCCGGGACTGCTTCGAACGCCCCAGCGCGCCGACAAGGCGCTGCGCTTTTTAACCAGCGGCTATGAAACCGACCTGGCCAGCATCGTCAACGGCGCGTTATTCCAGGAGAAGTGCGACGAGATGGTGGTGGTGAAGGACATCGAGTTTTACAGCATGTGCGAACACCATTTACTGCCGTTCTTCGGAACCATGCACGTGGCTTACCTTCCGGACAAACAGCTGATCGGCCTCAGCAAAATCCCGCGCATTGTGGATATGTTCGCGCGCCGCCTGCAGCTCCAGGAGCGCCTGACGCACCAGGTTGCCGAAACGCTGCAAGAGGTGCTGCGGCCCAAGGGCGTCGGCGTCATCTGCGAAGCCCGCCACTTTTGCATGATGATGCGCGGCGTGCAGAAGCAGCATTCCGGAGCCGTTACCAGCGCCATGCTGGGCGCCTTCCGGGAACGCAAGGCCTCGCGCGACGAGTTTCTCTCCCTGGTGTCGCGCGACCATCGTTCGTCCTACTAGGTTGGGCCATTCGGCTACAATCAACTGAGATGCTTCAGGATTTCCGAAACTTCACAATCGGGCCCGATCCGTTCGGCCGCACCTGGCAGGCTTACTTCCGCTGGCTCCAGAACGGCATCTCGATTCGCCACGCCGACACGGTGGATGTGAAGTTCGGAGTCTCCACCGAAGGCGTGCCATCCGAAGAGCGCGTGATCGCGCTTCCGCATCCGGACCTGCTGGCGTTGAGCGCGAAGCTCAACCATCCGCTGACCGACACCTGGTGCATGAAGCTGGCGGCGCTGCACCTCGAGCACATGCTCAAAACCGGCGAAGACATGGAAAAAACCCTGGTGACGACGCAGCCCGCCGAGATCGAGCAATACGCCCGCGAGCTGGAGCACTCGCTCGCCAGGCCGTAGCGCGCTCTAATTCAAAAAATACGTCCGGTACAACGTATCCCGCTGCTTGGGAATAAATCCGGCATCGCGGATCAGGCGTCGCAGCTCCTCTTCGCTCGCGCGATTGTGGGCGCCCGCCGCCGAAACTACGTTTTCCTCGATCATGATGCTGCCAACATCGTTGCCGCCAAAGCGCAAGCCCAACTGGCAGGTCTTCAAACCCGGTGTCACCCAGGACGACTGAATGTTATCGATGTTCTCCAGGTACAGGCGCGACAGCGCCAGCGTTTTCAGATATTCCACCGCGGTCGCTTCCTGTTTGACGAATTTACCGAGCGACGTATTCTCGCGCTGGAACGACCACGGAATGAACGCCGTGAATCCGCCCGTGTCCTCCTGAATCTGGCGCACGATATCGAAATGGTTCATGCGCTGCTCGATGGTCTCGCCGCAGCCGAACATCATGGTGGCCGTGGTGCGCATCCCCAGCGCGTGCGCCGTGCGATGCACGTCGATCCAATCCTGCGCCGACGATTTCAACCGGCTGATCCTGCGCCGCACGTCGTCATCCAGAATCTCGGCGCCGCCGCCGGGAATCGATTCCAGGCCCGCATCCCGCAGCCGAGCTATGGTGTCATGCAGCGTCAGTCCGCTGACTTCTGCGATGTTGACGATCTCTGGCGCCGAGAAACAATGGTTCCAAATTTTATCGCCGAACTTATCCTTGATCGAGCGCAGCAGATCCTCGTACCACTCGATCTTCAGCTCCGGATGCAGCCCGCCTTGCATCAGAATGCCGGTGCCGCCCAGGTCGATGGTCTCCTGAATCTTGTCGAAGATCACTTCCTTCGGATGAATGTAGCCTTCTGCATGTCCCATGGGCCGGTAGAACGCGCAGAAGCTGCAATACTCGGTGCAGAAATTCGTGTAATTGATGTTGCGATCGATGATGTAGCTCACCACGCCGCGCGGGTGCAGTTTGCGTCGGACCGCGTCGGCCGCCATCCCAATGCCAATAAAATCGTCGCTGTTGTACAGTTCAATTGCTTCCTGGCGCGTCATCATGCGGAAACCTTTCTCCCTTCGACCGGATTACCAAGCTCTGAAGCGTATTGCAGGAATGTCGTAAGGCCGGCATATTCGCGATCGCCCAGCTCGAAAACGATGTTCTCCTTCAGATAAGACCGCGCCAGCGCCTCTGAAACGCCCACCTTTGCGTGCTCGGAGCGCGCGATGTCATCGATATGATCGAGGCCGAAGCGAAGCGAGTCCAGGAACGGCTTCGGATCTTGCGGGGACACCTCGGCGCGCGCGGCCCACACCGCAAACACCATCGGCAGCCCGGTCATCCGCGACCACTCAGCACCCAGATCGAGCACATGAAACGGCAATTCAGCAGGCTCCAGCACCAATGCCGCGTCGCCGATAATCAACGCTGCGTCGGCTTCCACCAGCATCGAGGGCAGGTGCGGCTTGTGCGATCGAACTTCCGGCTCAACGCCATATTTCCGCGCCAGGATCACTCGGCTCAACGCCACCGAAGTTCGTGAAGTGGAGTCAGCCGCCAGCTTCCGGATCTCTTCGAACGGCACTTTCGAAATCAGGAAAATGCTGCGCACCGGGCCATGGCAGGCGATCCCGGCGCCGCGAATGATCTCCAGCTTCTGGCGATTCAACTCCACGGCGGGGACGATGCCGATATCCGCGAGCCCCGATTCCAGCCGGTCGGCGCACTCCGCCGGAATCGCAAACGACAGATCGAACAGGTCGCGCTGCTCGCCATGCAGCATCCCCCACACTAGCGGGACGGTATTCAGATAACTGACCACTGAGACGCGAGGTTTTGTAGCGGGTGTCAAGGAACCAGTCTAGCAAGGCCGCCCACCGGCAGAAAAAGAACAGGCTTTCCTTACTCTGTCTGTTTGAACCGCAAGGAGTTGCAGGCGCTGTCCAGAATCCGGCTGCGCGAGGCACGAGCCCTCGCCAGACTGGGCATGAACGAAGGAGCGTACTATCTGGCGGGTTAGCGGTGAGCGATCGAAATCATGGAGTCTTACGGTGGCTAAAGCGATACTGGTAGGCCCTGACAGTGAAAAAGGCGCAAAGATCCTCCAGATTCTGGACGACGCTGGGTTGAAAGTCAGCGTCGCACTTTGGGCCTTCTTACCGGATTATGAAGACTGGCGCTTTATCTTGTCAGGTCGCAAGTTCGACGCTGCGGGGCTGAAAGACTACAGGCTCTTCCACGACACGCTAGATGCCGCGGGCTTCTCGCTGGAAGATACTCCGATCGTTGGAATCTTCCGTAGCAGTGATCCTTTCATCCGATCCCTGCGCAAGACTTGCGGAAAGACCAAGAGCGTGACGGGCATACGTCTGGGTGGTCGAACTTTCGGCGATCGCTACGTCGAAGACGCCTACGCCTATCGGATCTCTTAGCCGATCCGCTCGCGACGATTCCACGACACCTTGCTCCTCTTGCGCGCATCTATTACCTTGAAGTAAGAGGTTTCTCGTTTGCTGGAATCGGCCTTGGTCTGTTTTGTTCTTGGGGCCGGGATCTTGACCCCGCCACCGCCGGAGTTTCGCTCGGAATCCCAACCTGTCGCCGGCGGAGCCGAGCTCGTCACCGTATTTGCGCGTCTCAAGGCGGACGCTCCATCGGATTCTCAGAATCTCGACATTCCGCTGCTCGCCGTGCTGCGCGATTCTTTGGGCGACGACAATCCGGATAACGATCGCCTGCGGTCGGTCTGGATCCTCACCAGCACCCGGCCCACGCTTTGGCAGCGCACCGCCTCCGCTCTTTCATTCGGCTATTTTCGCGCCGGAAACAAGCGCCACGCGGGGCATGTACCCTCGCCTGCGCTCGACCTCGCGGCACCCAGCAAAAGCGTGTATGGCAATCTCCTCGGCGACAGCCTTCAGGCCACGGAACTGGATCCGCTGGGGATGGCCGTGCGATCCACCACGCGCACGTACCGCACTAATTCCGACGATTACACCAAGCTCCAGGTTTTCCAGGCTCTCGTCACTCTTGACAACCTCGCGCTGGATCATCCCGCGCTCGAATCCGGCGGCCAATCCGCTTTAACGGATGCCGAGCTCCGGGAGATCCACTCGCGCCTCAGCCTGTCCACGCGCACCTTTGGCGGCTTGGTGCGCGAACAAAACCTTTCCAAGTTTTACGACAAGGAAAACAGCCAGCAGGAAGAGACGCGCGGCCACGATTGGGAATTGTTGCGGCAGCGCGCCGAGCTCAACGGTCTTTTCTTTGAGCCTCTGGCAGCTGGCTCCGGTTCGCCCAGCGAGGCGTTACTCTGGATTGCCCGTAACGATCTCGACGAAACCCGCGCCGATCGGCGCTTTGACGGGCAGTTCCTGGGTATTGCCAATCCCTGGACCGATGCTCGCTTGCTGCATTGGACCGGTTACTCGCAACTTCGCTATCTCGATTCCGACAACCGCCCAGTGCTAAATGGCGCACCCGGAGCGCATCCCGTGGACATGATTCCGCTGGCTTGGTACAGCCTGAACTACCCGCGCGTTCCCTTGTTGCTCGCCGATTTTCGCCACAGCCTCACCCCGAAGCGTCGCGAGATGATCAACCAAGGCGCCACCGGGTTGATCACCGGAGTGTTCGGTATTACGCGCTTTGGCAATCCGTCGTTCTTTGCGGCGGACCTCATCTGGACGTTCGTGCGTGGACGCCACGGCACGGCGGTAAACCGTACCGCCCGTCTGCAGGCCTATTCCGGCGCGCGGCAGTTCCTGGCCATGGATTCCAGCTTAGACCCGGGTCTGAAGCTCGAGCTGCAGCGTCACCTGGATCATCTGGCGCTCAATCCGCGCGAAAACGAAACCACGAGGGAGGCCACTTTGGCGCGCGAGCAGTACGCCGCTTTGCTGAAATACGTCGACTCTCCCCGAGGCGCGGCGAAGCTTGAAAAAGATCGCCGCAAGGAGCTTGAGTCCTACACGCGTTCCCCCTCCTTTCGCGTATTTGCCGGGCTTGGCCGGATCGTCACTCGCGGGCCGCGCCCGGACCCGGGATCCGATCTGAGCCTGCGTGCCGAGCTCGATGCGTACCGCCGCTCCGCCACCGACATGCGTTTTCTTGAGCGGGTATTGGCCTCCGGGCCGCGCCCGGACATTGTGTGGGACGCCGATGCGATCCGCAAATCGGTGGACGATTTGGCCACCGACGCGCACGCCGGTTCCGCCGCCCGGCATCTCATCGCACAGGTTTATGCCCGCAGCGGCGATTCGGATGTCCGCCTGGCCTGCCGGCGCGCGCTGCAAGGTTTCAAGAACGCCTCAGCCGACGCCACCACGCAGCCCATCGCCGCGCCCGGCCAATGACTGTGGCGCACGCACTCTTGCGTGCCGTATCGACACTCGTGTCGATACCACTGCTTTTGACGTTTCCACTTCATGCCGAGGTCAAACGCGTTGTCATCATCAAGCTCGACGGCGTTCCTGAAAACGTCCTGGAGCGCGAGCTTGCCCGCATCGATCCCGAGACCCACAAGAGCAGCCTGCCTTGGATGGATCACATTTTCGCGCAAGGCGGAACGCGCCTCGACAATTTCTACGTGCGCGCCATCAGCCTCTCCACGCCCTCCTGGTCTATGCTGGACACCGGCCAGCACCTCGAAATCCATGGCAATGCCGAGTTCGACCGATACACCTACCACGTCTACGATTACATGAACTTTTTTCCGTTCTACCTCGGCTACGCCCGCTCGCGTGCGGTGGATATGCCCGGCGTTGAAGTGCTGGACAGCCTTGGAATCCCTCTGCTGATTGATTACTTTCCTTACGGCGCAACGTACCAAAGCTTTCAGCTCTACCAGCGTGGCGTACGCTGGAAAACGCTGCAGGACGCGCTTCCCAATCACTTCTCGCACTCCTTGCGGGAGCTGCTCGACGAATGGACCATCGGCCTCGAACTCGGCAGCTCGGTTGAAGATCAAACCGAGCGGGAACTGATCGCCAAGCTCTCGGACCCCGGTATTCAATACCTGGACTATTTCACCGGCGATTTCGATCACGTCGCCCATGCGGCTTCCGATGTCGCTTCGCAGCGCCTGGCGCTCCAACGCATCGACGCTCTCATCGGACGCGTCTGGACCGCTATCGAGTCCAGCCCGCTCGCCGCCCAGACCGTGCTGGTGGCCGTCTCCGATCACGGCATGAATACGCAGCCCGGCGTCTACAGCCAGGGCTACAATTTACTCAGGCTCCTCAACAGCCGCGCCGGCGGCGGGCATCACGTAGTGACCAATCGCCATCCTTTGGATGAATACAAGCTGAGCGGCCTCGACCCTTTCGTCTCTGAAGTGGTCACTCCCAGCGACGAATCGCTGTACTTGAAAGGTCAAGCCGACGATTACCCCACGGCTTTGCTCGACCCGGACGGCAACGAGCGAGCCTCGGTTTACTTCCGCAACTCCGACCTCAACGGGCTGCACATTTTGCTCGAGCAAATCAACCGCCCGGGTCTCGACCCCGCCACGCGCCGCGCCGCCATCGCCGCGTTCTTCCACATCATCGATCGCCATCGCGCCGAATGGTCATCCACCGTTCATGAGCTCTCCTCTGAACTGGCCGCGCTTCGCGGCGCTATCGAACAACGGCGCGCGGAGATCAAGACTCAGCCGAAGAAATTTACCTCCGCCGAGCGCGATGCTGGTCTCGACAAAGCCGCCCGCCGGCTCTCCGTGCAGCTCGATTCGTGGATCGATCAGGAGCACAACTATTCGGCTTACTTGAGCGCGCTATCCAAACTGCTGGATCTCGAACCCGCCGAGTTCGATCGACGCCGCTTCACCGCGGCCGATTTAATTCCCAAGCGCGCCATGGGCGATGCGAACTCCGTTTACGACCTCGAAAACTACATCGTCGGACCCTCGCCTTCGGACCCGTTGAGTTTCGAACGCAGCAACTATCCCAAGCTCCTCAGCAGCCTCTCGGTGCGTAATAACGTGCAGCCTGGAGTTTCGTCGCATCCCGTCGATTTCATCGCCGTGCGACTTCCCAACGGCGCCGCCGGCTTACACAGTGACGCAATCTGGCTTTACGCCGACGAAGACCATCAGGCGCTCATTTCGGCTCGCGCTGGCGACTTGCGCTATACCGCTATCCGGAATCTCCACCAGGACGCCGACGGCGCCACTCACTATGAGGCCATCCCGATCGGGCCCGGCTTTCCGCTGCGAATGTTCGAAGATGAAAACCTGGCCATCCCCGCCCCCGATCGCGCGGCGTGGTTCGACACCTGGCATTCTGAGCTGGATTGGCTGCATGCCACGCACCTAACCAGGTACTCAAACGGCATCATCGCTCTGAACGAGCAATTCCTGAACACCACCGCGCTCGGGGATGCCGAATCGGATGCCGGCTTGCTTTCCCGTTTCAGCCGCCGCCGCCGAAAATTAGCCGAGCCCGATTTCCTGATCTTCGCCAACGACCACTGGAATTTCAACGTGCGTAATTTCAATCCGGGAGGAAATCACGGCTCGTTTCTGCGGGCGTCCACGCATTCCATTCTGCTTTTCGCGGGCGGAGCCGATACTGGCATCCCGCAACATCTCGAAATCCGCGAACCTTACGACAGCCTCAACTTCGTCCCGACAATTCTGGACTTGATGGGCCGGCACGCGGAAGCGGCCAAGCTGCCCGGCCGTCCGATCCCACTGAACCGCGCGCCAGCAGCGCACCCCAAGACGACCGAGTAGCCCACCGCCAGTTCCCCCTACTCCGGCTTCAGCGCCCGCTCCATCAATTCGCGGATGGCCTCGCGCGGCAAAATCCGGCCTTCCAGGATCGCTCCCATTTGTTCGGTAATGGGCATGTCCACTTGAAACTTGCGCCCTAAATTCACCGCCGCCGCCGTGGTTTCCACGCCTTCGGCGATCATCGTCATGGAACCGATAATCTCGGCCAGCTTGCGCCCCTTCGCAAGTTCGATTCCGACACTCCGATTCCGGCTGAGCGCTCCGTTGCAAGTCAGTACCAAGTCACCGAGGCCAGCCAAGCCCGACAACGTTCGCGGACTTCCGCCCAGAGCGATCGCAAGGCGCGTAATTTCGGCCAGCCCGCGCGTGATCAGCGCCGCGAGCGTGTTGCTGCCGAGGCCCAAGCCTTCGCAAATCCCAGCGCCGATGGCGATTATATTTTTCAGCGCTGCGCCGATCTCCACGCCCGCCGGATCGTCGCTGGCGTAGAGACGAAACGTCGGACCCGAGAAGTCGCGTTGGATGGACACCGCCAACTCCCGGTCTTCCGACGCAATTACCACCGCCGTCGGATCTCCGCCCGCCACTTCGCGCGCGAATGTTGGCCCTGACAAAACAGCGATGCGCGGCGAAAACTTTTCCGCGATCACCTCGCGCGCCACTTCCGACATCCGCATGAGCGTGCCCTGTTCCAGGCCTTTTGTAGCGCTGACGAAGCGCATTTCGGGTTTCAGATGCGGCAGCATCTCTCGATAGATTGCTCGCGCAAAGCGCGACGGCATTACTCCCGCCACCACATCGGCATGCTCCAGCGCATGGCGCAGATCCGATGCCGGCTCCACGTTCGGTGGAAGCAAGAAGCCGGGAAGAAAGATATCGTTGACGCGCGTGGAGCACATGCGCTCCACCAGATCGGCCTCATGCGCCCAAAGCAAGACGCGTTCGAACTTTGACGCCAGCACCATCGCAAGCGCCGTCCCCCAGCTCCCGGCTCCAACGATTGCGATTCGAGTGCTGGTAGCGCTCACCGCGGATTACCAAAGCGGAAAACGCTCTCGGTTCCGGATCGAATCCGCTCGATGTTCGCCGCATGCCTCGCGATGACGAACACCGCCGCCGCGAGCGTCGCCAAAGTCACAATCCAAGGCGGATGTTCGATCAGCCACGTCGCGAGCGGCAGGCTACCCGCGGCTACCATCGACCCCATCGAAATTTGCCGCGTCGCCGCCACCACCATCACCAACACCACCAGCGCCGCCATCATTGGAATCGGCGTCAAATAGAGGAACGCCCCGATAAAGCTCGCCACCGCCTTCCCGCCTTGAAACTTCAGAAACACCGGATACGCGTGCCCCGCCATCACGGCCAGCGCGGCCAGGCTCATCCAGAGCGGCGAGCCGTCCGACAGCTTGTCCGCCAGCCAAACGGCAAACAGACCCTTCGCGATGTCGAGCGCGAGCGTCGCTACCGCAATCGCGCGGCCGGAAGTACGCAGCACGTTCGTTGCGCCGATGTTCCCGCTGCCCTTCTCGCGCACGTCTTCGCCGGTCTTCCAGCGCACTAGCAGATATCCGAACGGAATGCCTCCCACCAGAAACGCAATCACTACCCCGAGCAAGGACGTCATTGCGCGTGGACAGACGCCTGGAGAGGATACTCGGACAGCTTGGTGTAAATGGAGCCGGCCGAACCCGGCTGGCTGCGGTACAAATAAAATCGATCCACCAGGAACGACCCGTAGTCCACCGACTCCAATTGCGCGATCGTGTTGCGCAGCGACTGCAGCGGCGCCGGTTCCTTGATGCGCGCCAGCGTCAAGTGCGCGTTGAACGGCCGGTCTTCTTTGGCGATTCCCAGCGGCCCGAGCGCCGAATCAAGGTCCTTGGCAAGCGTCGTCAGCAGATCGCCCGCTTGTATCCCCGCCCAGAAAACCCGCGGATGGTGTGGATTGGGATACCAGCCCAGCCCTCTGACATCCGCCGGGATCGGCTCGCGCGGCGAAATCGAGCGCAGCGCAGCCTCCAATTCCGGCAGCTTGTCCTCTGGCCACTCGCCGATGAACTTCAGCGTGATATGCAGGTTATATACGGCGCTCCACTTCAAATGCGCGCACGCCCGCAAATGGATCAGCAGACGTTCCAACCGTTCCCGCACTTCGTCGCGCGGGTCGAGCCCAATGAATAGCCGCATGCTAACCTCCTAGCATACAAGAAGCAAGCAGCATTCCAATCGGTCGAATTCTGGCCGCCTCCACGCCGCTCCCGCGCGACTTCTACGCGCGTCCGGCCATCGAAGTCGCGCGCGATTGCCTGGGAAAGATCCTGGTGCATGGCAGCGCAGCAGGACGCATTGTCGAGGTGGAAGCGTACCTCGGCGTCGATGATCGAGCCGCCCATTCCTGGCGCGGCATGACCGATCGCACGCGCGTGATTTTCGGCCCGCCTGGCCACGCTTACGTGTATTTCATTTATGGCATGTACGAATGCTTGAATTTTGTGTGTGAACCCGAGGGCCAGGCAGGCTGCGTGCTGATCCGCGCGCTGGAGCCGCTCTCTGGACTCTCCACCATGCGCCGCCGCCGGCCGCGTGCGCATCGCATCGAAGATCTCGCTTCCGGCCCCGGCAAACTGACGCTCGCCATGGGCATCACGCGCAAGCTCAACGGCGCCGATCTTGTCACCGGTCCGTTGCAACTGCACCGCGCGCGCGATGAAGCTCCCTTCGAAGTGCTCGTAACCCCACGCATCGGCATCACCCACTGTGCCGACTGGCCGCTGCGATTCGTAATCGCGAATAATCGTTTTGTGAGCCGAGCTAAAGCATCTAATTGACTGAACCTAAGCGACAAGGATAACCTCATACCATGGACAGCGAATTGAAAGAATACCTGGAAGCAATGGAAGGCCAGATCGGCGGCCACCTGGACGCGACACTCGTAGCAATGGAAGGCCGGATCGGCGGCCACCTGGACGCGACACTCGTAGCAATGGAAGGCCGGATCGGCGGCCACCTGGACGCGACACTCGTAGCAATGGAAGGCCGGATCGGCGGCCACCTGGACGCGACACTCGTAGCGATGGAAGGCCGGGTCGGCGGCCTCCTGGACGCGACACTCGTAGCGATTGAAGCGCGCCTAGACGCCAAAATCGAGAGTGTCGAGACAACCCTCTTGACGGAGTTCCACAAGTGGGCGTCGCCTGCGGAGCTGCGCGCGCGGAGCCATGCAGCCGCGATCAGGGCTCTCGACCTGGAAACAGAAGCGCTGGCCGAGCGCGTCGCGAAACTGGAGAAGCCTGCGTGAACCGGACAGTGACGGATCTCGCCATCCCCGATCCGGCTTCCCATCAGCCACTTGCGTTCCCCACCTCCCACGTCCGCTCCCTTGCTTGGCTTACCCTGATCGTGATGGCTCCGCTCCTCACACACGATCTAATGTCCGCCCCGAAGCAAAGATTAAAGGGAATTTATCGCGCCCAAACACAAAACTATGCCTCTTGCGCCACCCGACCCCTTAAATCTCTGAAAAAACTCGAAAAAGCTGGTACCGACGCCGTCTCCCGCGGCTTCCTCTTACCCTAAGGCTATCCACCCACTCCAACGGGGTAGTACGCAGAAATGCCTATACCCCGTAAGCATTTCGCTGCGTAGTAATTCTCGCCCCCCAGTCCTAAGATGGAAACGAGATCACGCCCATGAGGTGTCGCTACTGCAATATCGCTCTCGCGCCGCTCCGCAGCATCGTCGATGGCGAGTTCTGTTGCGACCATCATCGCAATGCTTTCCACGAGCAAGCGGCCATTCCCGAAACGCCCGAGCCGGCTGCTCCCGTCGCGCCACTCGCAACCGAGCCCGATATATCTCCCGCCCTTAAAATGCTGCGGCTCAAGTTCCCGCTGCAACCGCCGGCCGCGCAGGAAGCCGCGCCAATCATCGCACCACCGGAGGCTCCGGCCGAACTTTCATTTTCCAAGGCTCCAGAGCTTCCTTCGCTCAAAGAAGCCCTAGACCCTCCAGCGGAAGACTTCGAGCCCTTAGAGAATACGCAACGACACGACGAATTCGCCGCGCACCGGCGCCAAACGCCCTGGCAATGGATTCGCGCCAGCTGGCACGGCGCCCCGCACGATTTGAAGCTCGTCACCGTCGTCCTGCCGGTTCTGGCGGCATTGGCGGTTACCGGATCTTTCCCCAAGGTGCCCATTCAGACGGTGGCCCCGGCCGAGATGGCCCAGGTCGAGAAGGTCGTCAACGAGCACTGGAAGAACCTGAACCAGACCATCTCCAACCGCGCCGCCATCTCCTTTGCCGACGACTTCCGCTCCGGCCTGGACGCTTGGGAGAGCCGCGCCAACCGCACCACCAACTGGTCGTACGACGCGGCGGGATTCGTTCGGCCGGGCCCGCTGGCCATCTTCAAACCCACCCTCGATATGGTCGATTACCGCTTCGAATTCCTGGGCGAAATCGATCAGAAGGCCATGGGCTGGGTGTTTCGCGCCCAGGATCTGAAAAACTACTATGCCATGAAGTTCGTGATCGTGAAGCCCGGCCCGCTGCCGCTGATCGACATGGTCCGCTACGCGGTGATCGACGGCAAGGAAGGGCCGCATGTGCACAAGCCGCTGCCGATGACCGCGCGCAGTGACATGCTCTATCGCGTATCGATCGACGTACGCGGCGCCGACTTCACCGTCCTGGCGCAAGGCCAGGTGGTGGACTTCTGGACCGATCGTCGCCTGCCGCATGGCGGCGTCGGATTCTTCGCCAACCGCGGCGAGCGCGCCCGGCTGCGTTGGGTGGAAGTTTCGCATCAGTACGATGCGCTGGGAAGAGTGTGCGCCTACCTTGCGCCCTACGGAATTGAGGGCAGAAACGAGACTTTCAACTAATTATGAGTCAAACCACCAGAACATCGTCTCAGGATTCGTCCAAGCCGGCCAGCCTTGCCAGAGCCGTTTCCTTGCACATGGAGGCAAGGCTCGCCGAAGCTCTGGATGAGATAAATCGCGCTCTGGATACGGGCGAACCGACGCTCGAGATCTTTTCCGCCAAAGCGCAGATCCAGTTCGAGCTGGAGATGTACGAGGATGCGGCCCAGAGTTACGCCAAGCTGCTGAGCATGCATCCCAGACACGCCAACGCGAACCTGAACCTGGCGGTGTGCCTGGAGCGGCTGGGGCGCTGGCAGGAAGCCGCGGACTTTTTCGAAAAGTCGGCCGAAGCGCAGCCGGACCGGCTGGACTCGCGGCTGGGGCTCGGCATCGCGCAACTGCATCTGGAAAAATCCGATGCGGCGGCGGAAAGCTTCGAGCGCGTGCTCGAGCAGCAACCCGATAATATAACCGCGCTGTTCGGCAAAGCAGTAACGCTGCAGCTCCAGTGGAACTTCGATGAAGCCGCGCGAATCTATGAATCCATCCTGGCGGGCAATCCGGAGTTTGAAGAGTGCCTCATCAACCTGGTGACCATCGGCATGGCTCGCAAGGACCATGCCATGATCGCGGATCATTCCGAAAAGCTGCTGCGGCTGCGGCCCAATTCGCAGACCGCGCTGGAAGGCTTGGCCACCTGCGCGTTTGCCGCCGGCGATTACGACGCCGCTCTGCGCTACTGCTCCAAACTCGTGGAATATACTCCGGAGAGCTTCGACCGCTGGTTCAACCTGGGCGTGGCCGAGCAGAAGACCGGCAACCTGGAAGAGGCCGCCAGGGCTTATTCGGAAGCCGTCCGGATTCGTCCCGACGCCAGCCAGGCGTATGTGAATCTGGGCGTGATTCAGCAGGAATCCGGCGATCTGACCCAGGCCCGCGCCGCCTACGAAAAGGCGCTCGAAATCGCGCCCGACCAATTCGAAGTCCTGCATAATCTCGCCACCGTGCTCGACAAGCAAGGCTCCAAGGATGAAGCCGAGCGCGCTTACACGCGCATTCTCGCCAAGAACCCGGATCTGGAAGAGGTCTGGTTCCGGCTGGGTTATCTGCGGCTGGAGCGCGGCGACTATCGAGGGGGCGCGGAAGCGTTTCGCGCGTGCACCGAGAAGCGGCCTCGCTGGACCGAGGCGGAGTTGAACCTGGGCATCTGCTGCTGGAACATGGGGGACCAGGAGAGCGCCGGCAAGCAGTTCGAAACCGTGCTGGCGGCCAATCCCAATTCCATCGACGCCCTGCGCGGCCTGGCGGCGCTGGCGGTGGAGCGCAATAACCTGGATCAGGCGCTGGAACACCAGGCTCGCCTGATAGAAAAGGGCGAGCGGAGCCCGGAACTGTTCTATAACACCGGGCTTTTGTTGCACAAATCGGGCCAGTTGAGCGACGCCGAGCACCTGTATCGCGAAGCGCTGCAGGAGCGCGATCAATTTCCCGAAGCGCTTCTCAATCTGGGCCACGTGCTGAAAGGCCTGGGCCAGCAGGACGAGGCGCGCGATTGCTGGAAACGCGCTCTGGAACAGAAGCCCGAGCTGGCGGAAAGCTATTTCGCGAAGTCCAACTAATCAGTTCCGGACTTACGCTACGCTGAAATCTGCGTGAGTCCTCTAACATTATTCGGCCTGTTCGCCGTTTCGGCCATGCTGATCTGCTATGCGCTGGAGAAACGCAGCTCCTGGTTCATCCTGGGTTTCGCCTGCTCCTGCGCCCTGGGATCCGCCTACGGATTTCTGCAAGGCGCCTGGCCGTTCGGATTGGTGGAGGGCATCTGGACCATCGTGGCGGCGCGGCGCTGGTGGATCGAACGTTAGAGCTCGAAATCCGCAGATTTGCCGGGCGCGACTTGGAGCGGGTCCTCGCCATCGAGCGCGCTTCCTTCGGCAAGGACGCCTGGCAGCCCGAACTGTTCCTTGA
>Ga0302324_100006250_pt1 | contig 25726 bp, 24 predicted proteins | sample Palsa_T0_1_FD_201949 | JGI IMG/M metagenome (GOLD analysis project Ga0302324, IMG submission 201949) | Peat permafrost microbial communities from Stordalen Mire near Abisko, Sweden - Palsa_T0_1 | ecosystem: Environmental > Terrestrial > Soil > Palsa > Peat permafrost | place: Sweden: Abisko... | reverse complement strand
CAGGGGACTCATCAATAAATGGTGCCTTCGCATCGCAAGGTGCGAAGTGGACGGGATGAATTCAGGGGAACCTGACCAGCTTTCGAAGCTGATGGCAACCCTGAGCCAAGCCGGCGGTACACCGCCGGAAGGTGCAGAGACTACCTGAGCGCGTATAAGCCGCGCTTAATGACAGGCTAGAGCGTCCCGCACCCCACTGGGGTGAAGAGATAGTCCACTCCCTCCGGAAACGGTGGGGCAGAAGTGAATCCCTTGGTCCTCGGTTCGAGTCCGAGCGGGCCCACTATTCCGGAGACGTTCGCCAGCGTTCGGGACTTTTCGCACCTGAGCGTGGCGTCAGCCAGGCCAGAATTGCTGCGACGATCAAGAGCGCCGGTACGTCACCCCAAAGGTGTCCTAGGTGTTCCGGGTAAACTACGGACTGTGCAGCCATGATTCCTCCGTGCACGAGGCTTGACCAAACGGTAAACGCTATGAGGCTGCGGTGAGCGAGGGGATCTCGCGAAGCGAGAAGCAGAAACACGCCGAGCGTCGCATATATCCCGAGGATCATCTGAAGATACATCGACTGGCCCGCATGCCAAGACCAACCAGACGGCCACACGATGCTAAGCGGATAGATTCCAAAAATGAACACGAGCCCCGCTGCCACCAAAACGATCTTCAAGTACTTAACACGATCAAATTCAGTCATTGATTTGCTCCAATTTGAATAAATGGTCGAGCCATCTTTGATGGCCTGGCTGTACAGATGGGACTGGTTGGGTGCCTCGGCCGTGTGTGGACCGAAATAAGTAGATTTTTGAGGCCGTCGCCGTGGTGCCAGAAGTGTAGGCTTGGCGGCGAGGTTTAGTTCCGGGCGAACGCCGGGATTTCTCCGGGATTATTCTGACCAAGCCGATGGGATATACGTTTGGATGCGTGATTATCTTTGCTTTGGATCGTTTCGTTTTGAGCCGTCGACGGCGCGACTATGGCAGGCAAGGATGAGATCAAGCTCACGCGCAAGGCCGCCGCCGTACTCGGCCGTGCATTCAAGAATTGCGTAAGGCGTTAGGCGACGATGCGAAGCACCCCTTGTACATCCAGACTCGGCACCGCAGCGGGTACCTATTCGTCGCCGAAGTGTCGAACGTTGGTGACGATGCATCTGGTGGCCTCGAGGCGTTCAGGACGAGATCGCCGATGCGGTCGCAACCACCCTGCGGGGCGGTTCTCTTTCCCAGAGCGAACGACGCGCCGTTCGGCGCCCGCAGACGAGCGCCGAACCGTATGAGTATTTCCTTCGCGGCCGCCAGCGCCTTCACAGGATGCAGCAGCCCGATATGGATGAGAGCAGGCAGCTGTTCGAACGGGCCATTGCGCTGGATGCGGAGTACGCGCCCGCTTGGGCCGGTCTGGCCACCGTGCACGCGCTGCTATTCGAATGGTGGGGGGCGCGCGATGAGGATCTGCAATACGCCGATCGGGCGAGTCAATGGGCTATGGAATTAGCACCGGATATGGCTGACGCACATGTCGCCAGAGGATGCGCGTTATCTTTGCATCGACGTTACCAGGAAGCGCAGACACATTTCGAAGCGGCGGCCCGTATTAACCCCAATTTGTTCGACGCCTATTATTATCATGGCCGAGCGGCTTTCTCCCGCGGTGAAATGGAGAATTCTGCTGATCTGTTTCGCAAGGCTTCCGAGGTTCGGCGAGAGGATTTTCAGAGTTCTGTACTGCTCTCGCAGTCGCTTCGCATGCTCGGCCGAATCGAGGAAGCGAGTTCAGCCAATCGAGAGGGAATTTCGCGAGCCGAGCGCATCCTGGCCTTGAATCCCCTCGACGGCCGCGTGCTCGCGCTCGGCTCGGTCGCGCTTTACGAAGAAGGCGAGCTGGAACGAGCAATGGAATGGTCGCGCCGATCGCTGGAACTGCGTCCCGATGACATGAGTGCGCTTCTCTACGCGGTTTGCTTGAGGACTAAGTCGGGCTTGAAGGAGGAAGCGCTGGAGATTTTCGAACGTGCCTGCAACCGTGGCTGGGGCAAGCGTGACTGGATCGAACGCGATCCAGACTATGACTCACTGCGCGACGATCCTCGCTTCGAACTGCTATTGGCAAAGCTCAAGTGAGCCCTTCCCGCGGCCGCTACCGGGGTAACGACCCTGTTGACACATCTCTGAAGCCTGTATTATTGGGTGTTGTCTATCGTATCTTGAGATAGATCATCAGACCGCGTGCGCCTGCAGCCTAGCGCTGTCTCGAAACCTCGCGCATCAGCCGATCGGTGAATTCGACTTCCTGCCCGAAAGCCGCCACGCCGATGCGTTCATCACGACCATGTGCGCGTCCGTCATCCAGATCGTCGAACATGCCGTCGATGCCGTAACTTGGCATGCCGACCACACGCGTGTACTTGCTGTCGCTCGCACCGGCACCCATCTGCGGGAGGATCACGACATCCGGCCATAACTGGTGAGTCACCCTTTCGACGATCGGCAAGATGCTGCCCGAGAGCGGCGACTCGGGACTTGGCGTCGCGGGTGTGATGACACTGATCTTGATTGTCGGGTCATCGAGCACGCGCGCAAGCGTATCGCGCACGGAGTCCTGCGACTCGCCGGGAATAATCCGACACTGCAGCGTTGCCCGGGCGCGCTGAGGCAGCGCATTCTGAGCGTGGCCACCCTCGATCTGGGTCGCCGTGCAAGTGGTTCGCAGCAGAATGTTCGTCTCTACCACGGCCGAAAGACGCTCCAGTGCAGCGGGATCGGGCGGCGTCTTCGTCACGGCGAGCATGTCCGACTTGGTCGCGCCTGTCTCGATGGCCGCCCGGCGCTCGAAATACTGCCGGGTCGTGTCGGTCAGGTGCACAGGAAACCGAAACTTCGAGAGCCGCGCCAAACCTTCGCTCAAGCGGTAAATGGGATTGTCGGCAGTCGGCCGCGAACTGTGGCCGCCCTTATCGGTCACTTCCGCCTCGAACGCCATGGATATCTTCTCGCTGGTCTGGACACCGACGTAGAGCCGACGACCACCTTTCATGCCCGCTTCGCCGCCGTCCGGGTTTATCACAAGATAAGCATCTACAAGGTCACGATGCTCGGTCAGCAGCCAATCGACGCCATTGCGTTCGCCGCCCGACTCCTCGTCTGCGGTGAAGGCGACGATAATGTCGCGCTCTGGAATGAAACCCTCGCTTTTCATACGCAGCAGCGCCGCGAGGACGGCCGCATCCTGTCCCTTCATGTCTATGGTGCCGCGCCCGTACAGCCACCCGTTGTCCTCAGTCAGGTGAAACGGATCGCGCGTCCAGTCCTCTGGGTTCGCCGCTACGACGTCGAGATGACACAGATACAGGACCGGTTTGCCTTTTCCGCGGCCGTGGAGCCGGGCAACGACGTTGCCGGCGCGCGGGTGGTCCCGCGGGATGAGCAGCTGCGCGTCCACCGCGGCAAAGCCGGCCGCGAGCAGCCGCGCTTGTACTTTGCGTGCTAATTCCGTCGTGCCGACGTCGTGTGTCGAGCGAGTGTCGATCAGTTCGCGCAGGATCTCGCGCGCCAGCGTCTGCTCGCGGGCCTCCGGCGCTCCCGGCGCGGCCGGCGCGGATGCGCCGATAACCGCCGACGCAACGAGGAGGCAACCGACAATGCGGCGCGGGCGATAGGGCATCGGCAGGACTCCGTGGACTTTGGCAGGGTGATTATGCCTGCCAAGCGCGCAAGACTGCGAGGTCTGCCAATTAATTCATTGTCCGTGGCCGGTTTTGGGTAGCATTCCGGTCCATGAAGACACAAATGCTACGGTCGACCGCATTATTCGTGATGGGCGGCATTCTCGGGTTGGTCGTCGGGACTGCGCAAGCCGACATTACCATCGTACGCAGCACCTCCGTCGATGGTGTCGGCGCGATGGCGTTCGCTAATATGTCGGGTACCTCTTCAACCAGCATCTCCGGCGAGAAATCGCGCACCGACAATGACACTAAGATGCAGTCGAAGCTCGTAGGTTTTCTGGCGCGCAATGCCCTGGGGCCAAGCGCCGAGATCATCCTGCTCGACCAGGGCAAGCTCTATCACCTGAATATGAACAAGAAGGAATACACCGAGACCACCTTCGAGCAGCTTCGCGCCCAGGTGCAGAAGATGTCAGATCAGATGGGTTCCGGCGAGAATAAGCAGCAACCGTCCGCGGTCGACCAGTCCAGGTGCGTCTGGCTCCCCGCCAAAGTCGACGTCTCAAAGAGCGGCGAGAAGGCGCAAATCGCGGGCTATGACGCTCAGCGCGTGACCGTGACCGCCACTCAGCCCTGCCAGGACAAGGAAACGGGGGCGATCTGCGAGATCGCATTGGTGTTGGATCAGTGGATTTCCGCCGACTTCGCGGAAAGCAGCGAAGCTAGGAAATTCTATAGCGCATACGTTTCCAAGATGGGCATGGGCTTTTCGAACTCTCAGGACGCCTCGGAAAGAGCCAAGGCCCTATTCAGCCAGTACAAAGGTGTCTGGACCGAAGTCTCGGCCAAGATGCAGACGGTGAAAGGCTATCCCGTAAAGAGCAGCTTCACGCTCGGACTGGGTGGCGCCCAGTGCAAAGATTCAAATTCGCAACAAGCGCAAACGAGCCAAACTGACAGCACTCCGCAAAGTACGCCGCAAAGCCCCAGTGGCATCGCGGGCGCGGTAATTGGCAAACTCGGCGGTCTTTTTCAAAAGAAGAAGGACACCGGCGATGCGCCCGCTGCGCAGCCGGCACCCGCCGTCGCACCGGTCGTCATGCCGCCGGGTGATGTGGCCTTGATGACCGTGTCATCGCAGCTGGTGTCGGTGTCGACAAATGCCGTGAGCGCCGATGTATTCACCGTGCCCGCGGGCTTCAAGAGAATAGAAACGAAGTCTCAATAATAGATCGGCGGCCATTTGCTGGATGCGCGTCCGCGTACAACCTCAGTCCAAAGACGGGGCCCGCGGAAAAGCCGGTCTCCGGCTCGAATCGGATGCGCAGCGTCGGCTTCCCCTTGGTCAATGCTTCGTCAATCAAATAGTCTCGTTCGATGAAATCGCTCGGCCCGGCGCCGCTGAGTTGTTCGCTAGCCACAATGACGCCGTCGGCTAGAATCGTGAACCGACGATCGCGCTCCTCGCCCCAATAGGCCGCTTGCAAGGTCAGCGTGCCAGGGCGCGCTTTCATGGTGCACTCGAAGAAGCCGCCGGAGCGTGCGTCGCGTCCGGCGCGACCACGATAGACCACTGGATACGAAATCTTTGATTCCAGCGAATGTTCGCGCTCCGCATCCGCATCGCCGAGGCGCACCACGTCCGTGGAGTGCGCATCCATTTCGCGTAACCGCGCCTGCTCAGCGCGGCTTTTGACTTGTTCCTGTTGCCACTCCGCCGCGGTGAAACGGCGAAAATACACGGCTGTATTGTTGTCGTGCTGAAACGCGAAAGGCCGCAGCGAAAGGTCGTTTGGACGCATCAGGCCTCGCGTGCAAAACACGGCGGGCTCCGCCGCCGGCACAATACCTCGCGCAAGATCATCGCCGACCAATGCCGGCGCGAGGCCTTCCCAGCGCTCCGTCGCAGGGCCCAAATCGGCTGCCAGCACCAGAGGGCCGAATAGCAACGCAACCGTTCCCGGATCGTCCAGAGTCGGTTCAATTCGCAGCTTGCGCGGCAGCACGAGACGAACGACTTCTCCGCTTCGCCAGGTGCGGTGCAGGCGCAAATAACCGTCGACGACGCGGGACGCTGCGGCGTGGCCATTTACGCTGACGCTCGGAGCTTCGCACCACGCCGGAACTCGCAGTGAGATGGCCGAAGCGCTTTTCTCTTCTGCCCGAGTGACCGTCAACACGATTTCGTCAGCGAATGGATATGCCGTTTCGAGCCGCAGGCCGATCGGGGGACGCGAGAGATTCAACGTGGCGGGAATATAAAGATTGACGATCAGCTCGTTGCCGCGCGTCCAGAAAATGGAATCGCCATGCTTGGCATGGCTCTCCATGCCTGTGCCCATGCAGCACCAGAAGTCATCGAAAGGCGTTGAGAATTCACGGTGACTACCCGACATCATGGGCACCATATAAGCAAACATGCCGCTTTGTGGGTGGTGCTGGGCGAGAATATGGTTCAGATGCGTGCGTTCGTAGTAGTCGAAATAGCTCGCACGCGGCTGCTGTGCATAAAGATATCGGGTCAGCTTCAACATGTTGTAGCTGTTGCAAGATTCGCAGGTTTGCTCGGTGATGTGGCGCGAGATTGAACGCGGGCCCGCAAAATATTCCCGATCTGCATTGCCGCCGATGACATAACTGTAGTTGCTGGTGACGGTTTCCCAAAAGAAGCCGGCAGCTTTCAAATGACGCGCCTCGCCGGTCAGCTCATGCAGTCTGGCCAATCCGATCAGCTTCGGGATCTGGGTATTGGCGTGGATATTCGGCAGACAGTCCTCGCCGCGGCTCAGGGGCTCCAAAATTTTGCGGTGATAAATGGTTTCGGACAGGGCCAGCCAGCGCCGATTGCCCGTCCGACTGTAAAGCTCCGCAAAACTCTCGTTCAGTCCGCCGTGCTCGCAACTCAACATCTTTTGGATCTGCTCATCATTGAGCTCGTCAAACACGCCGCCAATATAGGCGCCCAATCTTTCCGCTACGTGAACGGCCATTTTGTAATCGCAATGGCGCTGGGCGTCGAGCAAGCCTGCCATCAGCTTGTGCCAGCTATAGAGTGGTGCCCAGGAACCGTTTAAGTCGAAATTGCGAGCGCGGATGTCGCCGCGGCGAACCTCCTCAAATACCAATCTCCCCGGCTCAATGGCATCGCCTTGACGCCGAGTAAACCCTGCAACGAAGCCGTCGGCGCCTTGTGCTTGGCAGAGGGCCAGTTCATCGACAATGTAGACAACGCGGCGCCTGCACTCGGCGTCGCCGGTCTGCGCATGCATGAGGCTCAAGGCCGACAGATAATGCCCCAAGGAATGGCCGCCGATGGTGTCGCTCTCCCAACCGGCGTACACCGCGCCCTTCGGAGTCAGCCCCGCCTGGCTGCGAAAATTATGCAGCAACCGGTCCGGATCCAATCGATGCAGATACTCGAGATTTACGCCGACTGCCGTGAGATAGGGCGAGGGAAGCAGGCGCACCGCACTCAGCGGCGCCGGCTTCGCGGGTTGTTGGATCGACGCGGCCGCCGGTCGCGCGGCCAGCAGCAGCGCGGCCGAAGCGCTTCCCTGCAGCACACGCCTGCGATCCATATGAACAGGAAAATCCTCGGGAGGAGACATGTTTGGTGATTATGCGCGGACCCTACTGGTTGCGCCACGCGCCGCGGAATCGTCAAATATTGCGGATCGCGACCACGGGAGAGATTGAGGCCGCGCGCATGGCGGGCCAGAGAACGGCGATTTGACCCAGCAGCAACACGATGACCGCAGCGACGATGGTCGAGCCGATATTGAGGCGCGCCATTTCGAATTTACCCGCCATCAAAAAATTCAAGCTCAGGGCCAGAAGAACTCCTAAAATCGAGCCCGCGGTGGCAATCATGAGATTCTCGGTTTGAAAGTAACGCAGGATGGCGGTGCGCGATGCTCCCATTGCACGGCGAATACCGATCTGCCGCCGCCTCTGCGACACCCAGAAGCTGGTGACGCCAACAATCCCGAATGCGGTCACGATCAGCAGCACCACACTCACGACGCCGAGGACAACTGCGAGACCGCGGTCGTCGCGATAGGCGCGCTCCCGGGTTTCGGCCATGCTGCGTGTCTTGTCGTTGATTCGCTCGCGATTGAGGGCAAGCAACTGCTTTTGTGCGCTCTTCATCGCCGCTTGGAGCTGGCCGGGCTTCGCGCGTACGATGTAGTGAGAGTACTGCTCGACGAAGCGGTACGGTTGAAGCATGGCGTATTCGACGCGATTGTTCGTTATTGCAACCCAGGGCTGTTGCAATCGCTCGACGATGCCGACAATCGGCGCCATGCTCTTGTTGCTGCCCAGGTAAATCGATTTGCCCAACGCATCGCCATTCGGAAATAGTTTCGTAGCCAAGGCCTGGCTGACGATAATCGCGGCGGGCGGCTTACCTTCCATGTCGTTGCGCTCGACGATTTCCGCCGGATCGAAGTTCCGGCCGGCAACGAGCTTGAGGCCCAAGGTCGACAGGCCATGCTCGTCGGCGAAATAAAGCGCGCTGTTGGTCGCCCAGTGCGCGTCCGCGGCTTCGAGCGAGACCCCGTCACCCCAGCCGCCATTGGAAAGCGGATAGGATTGGGAGACAAAGGCGTCAACAACCTCGGGGAGCGCGCGCAGTGAGGCCAAATCCGCCTGCGTTTTGGCCGCCAGGTCCGACGGAGTCCCCACCCATTGGTTTGCCATGGTGAAAATGTCCCGCTCCTGCAAGCCCGTCGGCCGTTCGCTGGAACGCAAGCGCTGCTGAATAAGGAATAAGCTATTGCACAAAATGGCCAAGGTGATGGCCGTCTGGACGACGATCACGATGGCGCCGACCTTATTGCGGCGCATGGCAGAAAGAATGGGGTGAAGTTCCATGGACATTCCTTTATCCATGGTTGGAGGACCGCAGGGGCCGGATCGTTTAGATGATCATCCTCAATTTGTCGGGGCGGATACGAGATCGCAAAACTTAGCCATATCGATGTTGCCTCCGGAAACGACTGCGACAATCGGTCCCGGACCGGCCTTGCCGGTGAGTGCAGCGGCCAGCGATAACGATCCTGCGCCCTCCGCGATGACCCGTGCCTTCTCCGCCAGCATGCGCATAGCCTCTTTGGTCTGCTCCAGACTAACGATGATTGCACCGTCAACCACGGGCTTCAGCCGTTCCCACATGCGCGGGAAGAGGCTCTGGCCGCCGGCGCCGTCGACGAACGAAGCCTTCCAGTCCTTGAACACTTGCGGCGATCCCATGGAAAACGACAAGGCCGTCGGCGCGGCCGTCTCGGGTTCCACGCCCCAAACTTTGATTGCCGGTTTCAGCGCTTTCAAGGCACTGCCCACGCCGGTTATGAGTCCGCCCCCGCCGATCGCGGCAATGACGGCGACCGTGTCGGGTGCGTCTTCGAGAATCTCGAATCCCATGGTGCTGTGGCCCGCGATGAAGTTCTGGTCATCGAAGGGATGCACGAAGGTGCCCGTCACCCCGGGATAGGCGCGATCACCCAGTGCGCGCCACGCGGCCTCGTATGGCACCGGCACAAGTTTCGCGCCGAGCGCTCGCATCCGATCGATCTTTGCGGTCGGCGCAGTCTCGATCGCGACCACCGTGCAGGGGACGCCCGCCAGCCTGGCGGCGTATGCGACGCCCTGGCCGGCGTTGCCCGCACTGATCGTCCACACTCCCAGCTTTCGTTCGGCCTCCGAAAGCATCGCCACGGCATTGACGGCCCCCCGAAGTTTGTAGGAGTTCGTGGCCTGCAAATTCTCAAGCTTGAGGCGGATGTCGGGGAATTTCGGCCCCAGGTCAAGACGCACGAGCGGCGTGCGCACAATGCTGCCCGCAATTCTGCGCCGCGCATCCTGCATTTCGACCAACGTCAATGGCCGGACCGCCTCGAGCGACTTGAGCACAGCTTACTTCCTGGTGGTTTGTGTGATTTGAACTCTAGCAGGTCCCGCGGGCGGTCCGATATTAGGTCGCCCGGATGATGGAGGCGCCGGTGATCTCGCGCAAATTGCGCGCACCAACTCCCACCATGGCGAGCGTCAATTCGTTGTCCAGCAGTTCGAGCACACGATCGACGCCGGGCTGCCCGTAGGCGCCGAGCCCCCAAATATAGGGCCGGCCAATCCCCACCGCGGTCGCACCCAAGGCCAGAGCCTTGAGAACATCCGTTCCGCGCCGAACGCCGCCATCGAGAATCACGGGAACTCGGCCGCGTACCGCGGCCGAGACTTCCGGCAGGCATTCCAACGAGCCGCGTCCTGTATCGGTGGCTCGGCCTCCGTGGTTGGAAACGATAATGCCATCCGCACCGTGCGCGACCGCAAGGTCCGCGTCTTGGGCGGACTCGAGTCCCTTGATGAGGATTTTCATCCTGGTGACGTCTCTCAAGCGTTTGATGAAGTCCCAGGTGAGCGACGACGATGTGATTTGCAGACCGGCCGCATCAACTTGCGAAAACATCGGGCGCGAAGAGAACACGGATCCGGTCGGCGCGTGACAGGCAGTGCAAGTTCGAGTATCCGTGCGTGCTAGCCGCGAAGCCGTCTCTATGTTCCTGCCCGCCGGCAGATCCACCGTCACCGCGACGGCAGGGCAGCCAGCGGCTTCGGCGCGTTTCACCAATTTGGCGGTCACTTCGAAACGGGACGTTGTGTAGAGTTGGAACCAGACCGGCGCACCGCGCGCGGCGATGACATCCTCGACGCCGGTGGAGGTGACCGTCGAGAGAATTTGCAGGTGTCCCCTGGCCTTTGCGGCTTTGGCGACCGCGATTTCCCCTTCCGGGTGAAAGGCCCGCTGCGCACCGAGCGGACAGAGAACAATGGGACTGCTGAACTTCTCGCCGAACAGCTGGACACTCAAGTCGATTTTGCTGACGTCGATCATTCGGCGCGCCTGCAATTGGTAGTGCGAATAAGCCGCGCGGTTTGCCTTCAGCGTGTCTTCTCCGTCCACGCCGCTGATTAGGTAGCCCCAATGGGCCGGTGGGATATTTCGGTGTGCCACGGGTTCGAAATCGAATACATCTAGCGCCTCGTCGGCGCGAGCGATCAGACCATCGCCAGCGGGTGACGCGAGCGCCTCCGCGAACGACCGGCTGAAGTATCCGAGACCCGCGTACAACGGGCTGCTGGCCAGAAACCTGATGAAGGCACGGCGGTTATTCATAGTAGGTTTTTCTCGCTGAGATAAGCGTCGATTGCCGCTGCGCTGCCGCCGGAATCAGCCAAGCCGATGTAGCCATCGGGGCGGATCAAGTATGCCGCGTCGCGCTTGAGACCTGTCTGCACCATGCCCGTATCCCACGGGAAAATCTGCAGCGGAATTTTTCGGCCCACGGCGAGCGCTTGCAGGCCCGGAGCAGGGTCGCCATACACATGTAATTGCCAGTCCATCGAGGCCAACGCAGCGAAGTTGTCCTGTTCGCCCCGGCCGACCTTCACCCAGGGTAGTCGATCGCCGCCATGCAACTTCCCTGCTTCGCCGCGGCTCAAGGGACTGTCGCGGTAGTTCACGCCGATTTGCGACACCGTGCGAAAGGCGAATCTACGGATTGCTGGAACGCGGACCAATCCGGGCGCGAGCGCTGGAATGGCTTTGGTGCGTACGAAACGGGCGAAGACAGTGCCGCTAGTCACCGCGGTGAACGCGCGATCCGTGGTCGCGACCAAGCGCCGCGCGAATGCAATGCGCTCCGGCTCGTAGCTATCCAGCAGCGGCGCGCGGCGCGGGTCCTTGAGCGAAGCAGCGAGCTTCCACGCGAGATTGACTGCATCGCCGATGCCGGTGTTCATTCCTTGGCCGCCGACCGGGCTGTGGATATGCGCGGCGTCGCCCAACAAGAACGCGCGACCCTTGCGAAATTGCTGCGCGACGCGATGATGGACGCGGTAGGTCGAAAACCAATTGACCTTCTTAACTTCAATCCGAAAATTGCGAATGGCTCGGCCCTGCACGTCTTCAAATTTAAGATGCTCATGATCCTTTGCCGCGTCGTCGCGCACCGTACCGATCAGACGCGCTCTGCCGGTCTGTTGCAGGGGGAACACCGCGAGAAAGTCCGCATCATCGAGGTCGACGTGCAATTCGCCGTTCATGGGTGATCCGGCGGCCTCGACATCCGCAACATAGAACAAATGTTCGTAGGTTCCGCCGGGGAAGCCCGCGCCGAGCACCTCTCGCACCCGGGAGCGGGCGCCATCGCAGCCGGCGAGATACGCATAGCAGCCTGTTTCCTCAGTCCCCGCTTTGCGCAAGGTCACACGAATATCACCGCCGCGATCCTCGAAATCAGCGAGTTCTGTCTGACGCTCGATTTCTATGCCGAGCGCGCTGAGGCGCTTGATCAGCAATGCTTCATGCTCATCCTGTGGAAAAATAACGGGACACGGAAAGGGGGTGAGACCTTGTCCCAGATTCTCGAGCGGAATGCGGGCCGCGGGCTTGGTTTTGACCCAAAGGTTCACGGCGGCGACCTTGTGGCCGCGGTCAAGCACGGCTTGAGCGAGTCCGAATTGCTGATAGAACTCAAGCGTGCGTCCCTGAACTGCCAACGCACGCGATGTGGTACCGGAGGACGCGAGCTTGTCGATGATTCTGATGCTCACGCCGAATCGGGTGAGCCACAGGGCCAGCACCAAGCCCGTCGGACCTGCGCCAGCGATTAGTACATCGGCTTGATTGGGCCTGTCGATCTAGCTCACGCGAGAAAATCTTAGGGCAGCGCGAGATTTCGCTTTGGCGGCTTCCTCTTCTCGATTTCTCGCGGGAGCGACGGTTTGCAGGGAATCGAGCAGCCTGCGCGATGCGGCCTCGATTTCAGCGATCGCGCCGTGGAAAGCCGGCTCATTGGCTTTGGACGGAGTGTGAAAACCGCTCACCTTGCGCACGAATTGCAGGCAGGCTGCGCGAATCTCATCGTCGGTCACGGGAGGCTGAAAGTTGAACAGAGTTTTGATGTTGCGGCACATGAGGCCGGAAATAATCCGCGCCGCCGGCTTTGTTTGTCAAGAACCGGCCGATGACAATCACGCATCCAGGATTGCGCCCAACAACCCGAAAATGTGACCCGCGGCGGACAGTGAGCCGATCACGATCACCTTCAGATGGGCGTGCCCCGGGTCGTAAATCGTTTCGACGCGCAGCGCGGAACCGTCATCGCGCGGCGTTTTCACGGCGCTGCGAAGGTGATCTGCAACTCGAAGCGCCGTGTTCTCGGTTACCGCGTCCATTTGTACGACGCTCGAAACCTCGGCGCGCCGACGCCGCGCCACAGCGTCGCGTGTATTGCTGGCACCGACAATCGCTTCGAGTTCTTCGCGCGCGACGCGATATTGCTTGCCGATGCGGATCGCCCTGAGGCGCCCGGCTCGAACATAGGCGCGCACGGTCCTCACATGAAGCCCGAGCCGTTCGGCAACCTGGTCGAGTGAGTACATACGCGATTCCTGGGCCATCGGCGGAAAATACTCAACAAGTCCCTATTGGTCAATAATTAATATACATATAGGGATGTTTAGATGACGAATCGTCCGGCGCTCGCCAGAAGGCGAAATAACAATTAGTCTGGGGTTCGACGACCCGCCGAGGATCAATTTTTTGTACCTTCCCACGCATTTCAACGAAACCCGCTCTGCGGTGATGCATGCACTGATGCGCGCGCACCCGCTTTGCACCCTGGTGACGCAGTGCGACTCCGGGCTTGTAGCCAATCATTTGCCGGTAAAAACGCTCGATGAACCCAAGCCACTCGGGTGTATCCGCGGTCACGTCGCGCGTGCCAATCCGGTGTGGAGGGACTATCGCGCCGAGACACAGGCTCTCGCGCTCTTTCAGGGCCCCCAGGTTTATATTTCGCCATCCTTCTATCCTTCCAAGGCGACAACCGGCGAGGTCGTGCCGACGTGGAATTACGCCGTCGTGCACGCCAGCGGCACGCTGCGATTCATCCAAGATGCCGGCTGGTTGCGCGAGTTCGTCGCGGGACTGACGGCGACGCACGAAGCACCCCGCTCTCTGCCTTGGAAGATCGACGATGCACCCGCGCCCTACATCGATAAGATGCTGAGCCTGATCGTCGGATTCGAGTTTTCGATTGCGACACTGTCCGGCAAGTGGAAGGTGAGTCAAAACCGCTCGCAAGCAGACCAGCAGGGCGTGATACGCAATTTGCAGAGCGCGGACGATGTGGACTCGCGTGAAATGGCGGCGATGCTAGCGGCGTTGGCGCGGGAACCGGAATCGCCGACCGACCGATGAAGTGGTCAGTACTCGATCAGTCTCCCTCCTCGGCGGGAAGCGCTCAGGACGTTGCGATCCGCGAATCCATCGCGCTCGCGCAACACTGCGATGCATTGGGTTATGAGCGCTATTGGGTCTCGGAGCATCACAACAGTGGCAGCATTGTCGGCACGGCACCCGAAATTCTGATCGCCGCAGTTGCGGCGACGACGCGGCGGATTCGTGTGGGCAGTGCGGGGGTCATGTTGCCGCACTACTCCGCGCTCAAAGTGGCTGAACAATTCCGCGTGCTCGAGGCCATCGCGCCCGGCCGCATCGACCTCGGAGTGGGGCGCGCACCGGGCTCCGATGGGTTGACGGCCCATGCGCTCAATCCTCATTCACACGGCGCGGAGGAATTTCCGCGGCAGGTCCAGGAACTTCAGCACTGGGTATCGGGTATCGAGCTTCCCTCCGGTCATCCGTATCGCAATATCATGGCGCTTCCGACAAGCAGCAGCAGTCCACAATTGTGGATACTGGGAAGCTCGGACTACGGCGCGCAGCTGGCCGCGCATTTTGGCCTCCCCTATGCGTATGCCTATTTCTTCACGGAAGGAGCCGGAGTCGAAGAGGCTTTGAGTTTGTATCGCAGCAACTATCGGCCCACGGAACGCTATCCCCGCCCGCAGGCGACGATCTGTGTCTGGGCACTGGCCGCCGACACCGAAAACGAGGCGCGGCGCCTGCTTAAGACCCGAGAATACTGGCGCGCGGGGTTTGAGAAGGGCTTAAGGCTGCCGCTGGAGTCCCCGGAGCAGGCCGCCGCCTATGCGTACAGCGACGCTGAACGGGCAATGATCGACAAGCTCCGCGCCAAGGCGTTGGTGGGAGACGCCGCGCAAGTCGCGGATAAGCTGAACGCGTTGGCGCGTAAACTCGAACTGGACGAGATCGTCATCAACACCTGGACTTTCGATGCGGGCGCGCGGCGACATTCGTATCAGCTCTTAGCCGCAGCATTCGGTTTGGCTTCCGTGGCAGGCAAGACCCAATGAGTACTATTCAATCTGCAAGCGTCATTAGAACTGCGCGGCTCGATTTGCGTGAACTGGATTTTGGCGACGCGCAATTTATTTTGGAGCTGTTGAACGAGCCAGGATTCATCCGCTTCATCGGCGACAAGGGAGTGAGGACGCTCGCGGATGCTCGCGACTATATTCATCAAGGTCCGATGGACAGCTACGCGCGCAATGGCTTCGGTTTGTATGCCGCCTGCCTGCGCGATGGGACGCCGATCGGTATTTGCGGCCTGGTCAAGCGCGAAGGGCTGAATGATCCAGACGTGGGATTCGCGTTCCTGTCGCGATACTGGTCTTCTGGGTATGCCGTGGAATCCGCGGCCGCGGTTCTCGCTCATGGCAGGGACACGCTGCGTATCAAGCGGGTGGTCGCGATCACTTCCCCCGATAACCAGTCATCAATCGCCGTCTTGGAAAAAATCGGCCTGAAGTTCGAGCGCATGATTCGTCTGGTCGACCACAGTCCAGAGCTAAAGCTGTTCGGCTCGGCACACGCGGGAGCGCCGTCATGAATGCTCTGGCGTCGATTCTCGGCGCCGTCTACGTGATGTCGGAATTTGGATTGAGCATGGTCAAGCGCGCACGCAGCGGCGAATCGCGAGTCGCCGACCAAGGCTCCTTGGCGATGATTTGGCTCGTCGTCGGCTTCAGTATGTTTTCAGCATTCTCCCTGAAATACGCGGTGCGGCAGGTTGACTTCCGGTCGCCGGCCGCAGCCGCGTTTGGCGGCACCGCTTTGTTCGTCGCCGGTCTTGCGATTCGTTGGTACGCCATCATTTATCTGGGACGGTTTTTCACGGTGAACGTAGCGATCGCGCGCGATCACAAGCTCATCGAGGATGGTCCCTACCGGTATGTGAGACATCCAGCCTATAGCGGTGGACTACTGGCCTTCTTGGGAATCGGATTGTGTATCGGCAACTGGGTATCGATCGCCGTCATCGTCATTCCGATCCTCTCAGTGTTTTTGCGGCGTATACATGTGGAAGAAGCCGCTTTGCTTTCGGGACTGGGCGATCAATATCGAAGCTACATGGATCACACCAAACGGCTGATACCCGGCGTTTACTAACTGGAATTTCGCGGAGACCTTTATGCATCCCTTCCCGCACCAATATACTGTCAACGCTTCTGTCCGTCCGGACGGCGATGTGCCGTTGTCCACTGAGGGCGTTCGCATCATCGAGTCTTCGCCGCCGAAAGAATTCGATGGCCCCGGCAATCAATGGTCGCCCGAGGGATTGCTGACCGCGTCCGTGGCGGACTGCTTCGTCCTAAGCTTCAGGGCCATTGCAACCGGGTCGAAATTCTCCTGGCAGCGACTCGAGGCGCGCACCCAAGGAACGTTGGACCGGGTCGAGGGCAAGATGCGCTTCACGCGATTCGACACACACGCCAAGCTGCACGTCGCCGCGGGCGCCGACGTCGAGCGGGCAAAAAAACTTTTGGAAAAAGCCGAAAGCAGCTGTCTCGTATCCAACTCGCTCAACAGTGAGCGGCACCTGACTATGGAAGTGGTGACCGGCTGAATTAGCCCGTCGTCATGGACTCCCTCATCGCCGCCGCTGCGCGCGCTCTCGCCGCGGGCGACGCGCTAGGCGCACTCAAGCGGGTTGCTTTGCGCGACGATCCGCCCGCGCTGGCACTGCGCGGCATCGCCATGGCACAGCTCGGCGATCATCCGCTCGCCCGAGCACTCCTGCGCCGCGCCGCGCGTGATTTCGGCGCCCACGAGGAGCTCTCGCGTGCTCGGTGCGTCGTCGCCGAGGCCGAAGTGGCGCTGGCCATGCGTGACCTCGGCGGCTCGACGCGCTCTCTAGACGCGGCGACATCCACGCTGGAGGCGCGTGCCGATCGCGCCAACGCGCTGCAGGCGCGGCTGATTGCGGCTCGCCGACTCTTGCTGCTCGGGCGCTTTGACGAGGCCAGGTCTGCGTTGGCACGTCTCGATGCGCGTGGCCTGCCGCCCTCGCTGGAGGCGATCGCCGAGCTGACCGCGGCCGAGCTTGAACTACGCTCACTGCGCGCCGGTCCGGCGCAACCGGCGCTCGCTCGTGCGCAAGGGGCGCTCGCTCGTGCGCACCAGGCGGCCAATCGCGCACGCGTGCCGGCACTCCTGGCCGAAGTGGCGGAGGTGCGGGCTGCGCTCGACCGTCCCGCGGCCCGGCGCCTTGACGATGGCCGCGAGCGGACGCTGCGCCTGCACGAGGTTGCGGCGATCTTCGACTCGGGCGCGCTCGTGGTCGACGCGTGCTCTCGTGGGCTGCGATGCGGCGCCGAATGGCGGCCGCTGGCGCAGCGGCCCGTGATGTTCGCTTTGGCGCGCGCACTCGCCGAGGCGTGGCCAGGGGAGATCGATCGGAATGGCTTGATTGCGCGCGCCTTCGGCACGTGTCGCCCCAACGAGTCGCACCGAGTGCGTCTGCGGGTCGAGATCGGCCGATTGCGCGCGCTGATCGCATCGTTGGCGCGGATTGAGGCCACGGCGCGAGGCTTCGTCATTCGGCCGTGCGGTACCGGCGTTGTCGTGCTGGCGCCGCCGATCGACGGCGATCAAGGATCGCTGCTGGCGCTTCTGTCCGATGGCGAAGCCTGGTCGACTTCGGCCCTGGGGTTGGCGCTTGGCGCCAGTCAGCGCACCGTTCAGCGCTCGCTCGCCGAGCTCAAGGCTGCCGGACGCGTGCATTCGATTGGGCGGGCGCGGGCGCGTCGCTGGCTGTCGCCGCCGATGGCGGGATTCACGACAATCTTGTTACTCCCCGACGCGCTGCCATTTGAATAGAGTTGTTTTGCGGCGCCTATTCGAGGCGCGTCACTCGGAGTTAGCAATGACCCCAAAAACCGCAAAAGCCGAAATCGTGCGCGAGTATGGCCCCTTCGTCGGCGGTGAGCGCGTACACGGGGTCACCCACGACGGCCGCCGCGTCTGGGCTGCCATCGGGGCTCGGCTGATTGCCTTCGATCCCGAGAGCGGCGAGACGACCCGCTCGCTCGAGCGCGCCTGCGATGCCGGTACCGCCTTTGACGGTACGTACCTTTATCAGATAGCCGAGGCGCGCATCGACAAGATCGATCCCGCCACTGGCGAGGTGGTGGCGTCGATTCCTGCGCCCGGGGGCGGCAGCGATTCGGGGCTGGCGTGGGCCGAGGGGAGTCTCTGGGTAGGGCAGTACCGAGACCGCAAGATCCACCAGATCGATCCCAAGACCGGCGCCGTCAAGCGTACGATCGAGTCGAATCGCTTCGTCACCGGCGTGACCTGGGTGGATGGCGAGTTGTGGCACGGGACGTGGGAGGGTGAAGCGAGCGATATCCGTCGAATCAATCCCGATACTGGCGCCGTGCTCGAACGGCTTGAAATGCCTCCCGGAACCGGCGTTAGTGGACTCGAGTCCGACGGGGCGGACCTGTTTTATTGCGGCGGCGGATCGAGCGGCAAGGTCCGCTCCGTGCGGCGTCCGAAGGCCGCGTGATATGAGACAACAGCACGCGGTATGGATGATCCAAACGAGAGAGCCTGGAAATATTCTTGCGGCACGCCGGGAAAAACGAGCGCAGGATCCGCCAGGAAACCGAACCGCCCATAGTACGCAGGCTCCCCCAGCACTACGCAGCCAGCGGCGCCATTTTGCCGAAGAATGCGCAGCGCTTCACGCATGAGGCGCGCGCCCACTCCGCGGCCTTGATACGCGGGCAGAACGGATATGGGGCCAATGCCACACCAGCCTGGCGTCCCCTCCGATAGGGATACCGGCGAAGCAGCAACGTGACCGATCACACTACCCTCGGCTTGTGCACCCTCGGCCACTGCGACTAGCGAGACCGCGAGCTGTCCGGACTCGCGCAATGCTCTGACAATGAACTGCTCGTTGTGCCCCGAATGCGGCGCATTTAGAAATGCGGAAATCGTCACAGCCTCAATCGCCGGCGCATCACCAGGGAGGATCTCGTTTCTGATGTCGATGTTCACCAATGCACATCGCCAGCGTCGCTGCTGCGATCAATCGTCCATCAAGAAGCTGCGTAGCTGCTCGCTGCGGCTGGGATGACGCAGCTTGCGCAGCGCCTTGGCTTCTATCTGGCGGATCCGCTCGCGAGTAACATCGAACTGCTTGCCGACTTCTTCGAGCGTGTGATCTGTGTTCATGTCGATGCCGAAACGCATGCGCAAAACCTTGGCTTCGCGCGGCGTCAGCTGCGCCAGCACCGAATGCGTGGTTTCGCGCAGGCTTTCCGTAGTCGCGGAGTCGATCGGCGAGGATACCGATGTGTCCTCGATGAAATCGCCCAAGTGCGAATCCTCGTCATCTCCAATGGGGGTTTCCATGGAAATCGGTTCCTTGGCGATCTTCAGCACCTTGCGAACCTTGTCTTCGGGCATCTCCATGCGTACGGCGAGTTCTTCAGGGGTTGGCTCGCGTCCCATCTCCTGCAGCATCTGACGTGAGATGCGGTTCAGCTTGTTGATGGTTTCGATCATGTGCACCGGAATGCGGATGGTGCGCGCCTGGTCGGCTATGGAACGGGTGATTGCCTGGCGAATCCACCAAGTCGCATAAGTCGAGAATTTGTAGCCGCGGCGGTATTCGAATTTGTCGACGGCCTTCATCAGGCCGATGTTGCCTTCCTGAATCAGGTCCAGAAACTGCAAACCACGATTGGTGTATTTCTTGGCGATCGAGATCACCAAGCGCAGGTTGGCCTCGACCATCTCCTTCTTCGCGCGCCGCGCCTTCGCTTCGCCGATCGACACCTCGCGATTGATTTCCTTGATCTCATTGATAAGGACATGGAACAGACCTTCCAGATCCTTGAGCTTGTTCTGGCGCCGCTCGATCTCGTCCTTGAACTTCGCAAGCGGTCCCGAATAGCGCTTCTTCGCCTTGATGTGCTTGTCGAGCCAACGGGTGCTGGTCTCGTTCTTCGGAAATGTCGAAATGAAATCCTTGCGCGGCATGCCGGCCTGCTTGATGCAAAGGAACATGATCTCCTTTTCGAGCAGGCGCACTTCGGTTACGTGCTGGCGCAGATTGTCGATCAACTGATCGAACATCTTTGGCGAGAGCTTGAGCTCCATCAATTCGCCGCAGATCTTCTTGCGGATCTTCAAGGTTTTCGGATCCTTCGATCCGAGTTTGTCGAGCGCATTCAAGAATTGATGATGCACCTTCGCGATCGAGCTGAAGCGCTTAGCGGCTTCCTCGGGATCGGGGCCGGTGTCGATGGCCTCTTCGTCTTCATCGCCATCCGCTTCGTCGTCGTCGTTCGCGGCTTCTTCGCGCTCCAACGCCATCATCTTGGGATTCTGCGGCTGCGCGATTTCGTCCGGTGCGTTCGGATCGACGAAGCCGACGATGACATCGACCAGCCGCATCTGACCGGCTTTGACGGTTTCGTAGTGCCGCAACAGCAAGTCATACGTGCCCGGGTAGCTGCCGAGCGCAATCTTCACGGCTTCGAGGCCCTCTTCAATGCGCTTGGCGATGCGAATTTCGCCCTCGCGAGTCAGCAGTTCAACCGTGCCCATTTCGCGCATGTACATGCGCACGGGATCGGTGGTGCGCCCGAACTCAGCGTCCAAGTTGGCGAGCGCCGCGGTGGCCTCTTCGACCGCCTCTTCATCGGGGGCGGCGGTGGCGTCGGTCAGCAGCAACGATTCGGCATCCGGCGCTTTTTCGTACACCGGAATACCCATGTCGTTAATCATGTTGACGATATCTTCGATCTGCTCCGGATCGACGATTTCGCTCGGTAGGTGATCGTTGACTTCAGCGTAGGTGAGGTAGCCCTGTTCCTTGCCGCGCGCGATCAACAATTTTAATTGCGACTGACGCTCGTCCGCGATTTGAGTCGCTGTGCCTGCTGGCGCTTTTTTGATCAAGGTGGACGCCTCGTTTTGGGGTCTGGACATTTTAAAATGCAAGCCGAGCAGTATACGATTTTGGCTATTCCGTAGCCAGTTTTGCTTGCCGTCAGGAGGGCGCCCGGGAGCGGCCCTTGGACTTGAGAAGACTGCTTAATTCGGCCTTTTCATCGTAATTCAAGCCCAATTCCTCCGCTTTCTTCAACAATTCGTCCATTCGGCGCCCCGGGCCGTATTCCTCAAGCAGCTTTTCGACCGCCATCTTCAGTTCCTTAGCTGCCGCGGCCGTATCCGCCACCAGGGGGTCTTGCATGGCCAGCGTCGTCAGCCGCTCATGCTCGGGGCGATCTCGCCAACGTTCCAGAAGCGTCGCCGTGCTGGGCGAGGAGGCCGTCGCGGCTTGCTCGAGCAGCTCCTTGAGCACGGAAACCCCGGGTTTATCGATGCTGCCGAGCAAATCCGGATCCTCGATGGCACCCGCCGCCGCCGGGTGGTGCAGCACCAGCGCAATGGCCTGAGTCAGCAAATTACCGCGCCCAACACTTATTCGACCGCGCTGCCGAACCCGGAGTTCCGAGCTGTGCGCGCTGGGCTTATTGGAGCCCGTCGCGAAGAATTCCTTGAGCTTATTGGCCGGCATGCCGACCCGGGCGGCAAGCCGGTCAGCCAGCATTTCCCGGTAAATGCCTTCAGGCATGCGTGCAAACAAGGGCCCCGCCAGGGCCTTTAACTTTGCGCGTCCGTCGACGTGATCCAGGTCCACATCCGCGATCAGCTGCTGCACCAGATATTCGGACAACGGCAGCGCGTCCTTCATGCGAGCTTCGAAAGCCTCGGGCCCTTCTTCCGCGACCAGCGTGTCCGGATCGTGCCCCTCGGGTAGGAACATGAATTTCAATTCACGTCCGTCTTGGGCCAAAGGCAGCGCATTTTCCAGCGCCCGCCATGCCGCCTTGAGTCCGGCGCGATCGCCGTCGAAGCAGAACACGACCTCGTGGGTCTGGCGGAAGATTTTGTTCAGGTGTTCCTGCGTGGTAGCCGTACCTAAGGTGGCCACGGCATAGGTAATCCCTGCCTGGTGCAGCCGAACCACATCCATGTAGCCCTCCACGATCAGCAGCCGTTTGAAATCCGCGCGCGCCTGGCGCGCCTCATACAGCCCATAAAGTTCGCGGCCCTTGTGGAACAGCGGGGTCTCCGGCGAGTTCATGTACTTGGGCTCGCCTTGATCGATCACACGGCCGCCGAAGCCGATCACACGGCCGCGCGAGTCGCGAATCGGGAACATCAGCCGGTCGCGAAACCTATCGTAAAAACCAGTGGTTTTCTCGCCGCTGCGCTCCAGGATGAGGCCCACCTGCAGCAGCCGGCGCCGCTCATCCTCAGAGGCTCCAAAACGTTTCAGCAGCGCTTCCCATCCGTCGGGCGCGTAACCCAGGCTGAATTTGGCGCAAGTTTGCGCGTCGATGCCGCGGCGCTGCACGTAGGCCTTTGCGCGCGCATTGTCGGCCAAATTTTGTTCGAAAAAGCGCGCGGCGCGCAGCATGAGATCGTGCAGGTCGGCGCTGCCCGGTTCATGCTCTTTTTTCGCTTCGCGCGGCAATTCGAGTCCGGCGCGCTGCGCCAGATCCGCCACCGCATCGAGGAATTCCATCTTTTCGTATTGCATGAGAAAGCCGATGACGGTGCCGTGCGCGCCGCAGCCAAAGCAGTGATAGAACTGCTTTTCCGCGCTGACCGAAAAGGACGGGGATTTCTCGTTATGAAATGGGCAACAGGCTTTGTACTCGCGCCCGGCCTTTTTTAGCGGCACTCGCGCGCTGACGATCTCCACGATATCCGAGCGCGATACGAGTTCGTCGAGAAACGAGTCAGGAATTCGGCCGGTCATGGACCGCCCCCACACGTGGAATTCTCGGGCAGGCTCTTAAGTTACCCGCCCAGTTTGGCTTTGATCTTCGCCCCGACTGCGCCCATGTCGGCACGGCCCTGCGCCTTGGTCTTGATTATCGCCATGACCTTGCCCATGTCTTTGATGCTGGCGGCGCCGGTGGCGGCCACGGCATCGTTGATCAATTGATCGAGTTCCGCGGGGCTCAGCTGTGAGGGCATGTAGCCCTGCAGCAGCGTGATTTCCGCTCCTTCCTTGTCCGCCAGATCCTGGCGGTTGCCGGCCTTGAACTGTTCAACCGATTCCTTGCGCTGCTTGATCATTTTCTCGAGCACGGAGAGCACCTGCGCATCATCCAAGGAGATGCGCTCATCGACTTCACGCTGCTTGATGGCGGCGGTGATCATGCGAATTACGCCAAGCCGCTCCTTCTCGCCGGAGCGCATCGCCGCCTTCATATCGTCTGTAATTCGCTCTTTGAGGGTAGTCAAACCGCGACCAATACCCTTAGTAGGAAGGCCGTGACGGGGCAGCCGGCGGCGGACTGGCTGGCTGCTGTCCGGTGCTGCGCATGTTCTCCCGCGAGAGGCGCTTCAAGTGCCGTTTCACAGCGGCGGCCTTTTTTCGCTTACGTTCTTGGGTCGGCTTCTCGTAGAATTCACGGCGCCGCAGCTCGGTGAGGACGCCCGCCTTTTCACAGGCACGCTTGAAGCGACGCAGGGCGGCATCAAAATATTCATTCTCACGAACGCGAACGCTGGGCATTCAAACCTCAATTGGGTGGCACGGCCGCTTAAGAAGGCGACAGGGGGGCGCATTCTAAAGTGCGCCCCCGCAAAAGGCAAAAATATGCGTGTTTTAGGCATCGAGAGCTCGTGCGATGAGACCGCGGTCGCCGTCTATGACGACGCGGGCGGCCTACTGTCGCATCGACTTCACAGCCAGGTGGCGATGCACCAAGCCTACGGGGGGGTGGTGCCGGAGCTGGCCTCCCGGGACCATGTGCGTCGTCTGTTGCCCCTGGTTAGGGAGGCTCTGGCGGAGGCACAGTCGGACAAAGCCTCCATTGACGGGATCGCCTATACCGCGGGGCCTGGGCTGATTGGCGCCTTGCTGGTTGCCGAAGGGTTCGCGACGGCTTTAGGTGCGGCGTGGGGCAAGCCCGCGCTCGGTATTCACCACCTGGAGGGTCATCTCCTGGCGGCCCTGCTCGAGCGTCGGCCACCGGCCTTTCCCTTCCTCGCCCTGCTGGTCTCGGGCGGCCATACCCAGCTCGTGGATGTCGCGGCCTTGGGCCGCTACCGGATCCTAGGTGAAACTTTGGACGATGCAGCCGGGGAGGCGTTCGACAAGACCGCCAAACTGCTCGGGCTGCCTTATCCGGGCGGCGCCGCCTTGGCCATGCTCGGCGAGAGCGGGCGCAGCGGTGAATTCGTCTTCCCGCGGCCCATGTTGGACCGGCCTGGCCTGGATTTCAGTTTCAGTGGCCTGAAGACCGCGGCCCTAGTAGCCTTGCGCGGCCGCGAATTGGGCGATTCGGTCCGGGCCGATGTGGCGCGGGGTTTCGAGGAAGCCGTGGTCGAAACCTTGGCTGAAAAGTGCCGACGGGCCCTGCAGCAAACGGGTCATCGACGCTTGGTAGTCGCCGGCGGCGTGGGCGCAAATCGTCGTTTGCGCGAATGGCTCGCGACTATCGTGCGGGACTCAAACGCGGAACTCTACTTCCCGCGCACCGAATTTTGCACGGACAACGGGGCCATGATTGCGCTCGCCGGCTGCATGCGGTTGGCCGCGGGCTTGCGCGGAGGTTTGGGCATGAGCGCCCAGGCCAATTGGGAACTGACGGCGATTGGGGATTGAGCGTCGGGAATTGAGCATCGCGGATTGACTGACCATCGGGAATTGAGCGGTTGCATGGATAAAATTTTCATTCACGCATTGAAGACCGAAACCATCGTCGGCATTTTCGACTGGGAAAGGCAGGTCAAGCAGACGGTAGTCATGGACATCGAGTTCAGCGCCGATATTGCCAAGGCCGCGCTGTCCGATTCCATCGACGATACCCTGAACTACAAGGGGGTCGCAAAGCGCGTGCTCGCCTTTGTCGACGAATCCAGTTTTCACCTGGTGGAAACGTTGGCCGAGCGCATCGCCATGCTCATCCTGGAAGAATTCGGCGTGAGCTGGGTGAGCATTACTCTGAGCAAGCCCGGCGCCATTCGCGGCTCGCGCGACGTCGGTGTGACTCTCGAGCGCACGCGCCAGGACTTGGCAAGGTGGCGCACGCAGGCAGCGGACAAAACCTGATGTGCCGCCGGCGTTAAATGCTACGGCCGCCGTCAACCGCGATGATTTGGCCGGTGATATATGGCGCGTCCTTCGCCAGAAACAGCGCGGTGCGGGCAATATCCTGCGGCGTGCCGTGGCGCTTAAGCGCCGTCTTGCCGATGATTTCGCGCTTCAATTCCTCGTCCAAATCTCCCTCTGGCCAGAGCACCGGTCCCGGTGCAATACCGTTGACGCGAATTTCGGGACCCAGTTCCCGTGCCAGTGAACGCGTCAGCATGGCAAGGCCCGCCTTGGCCGCGCTGTAAACCGGATGCCCCTTCAAGGGACGCAGAGCATGAATGTCGATCATATTGATAATGAGTCCGCGCTGCGCCCGCAGACTCGGCGCGGCGGCCTGCGTCAAGAACAGTGGCGCCTTCAGATTGCTGCCGATCAAGTCGTCCCATTGCGGCAGCGTGATCTGGCCGACGGGTGTCCGATAAAAGCTCGAGGCGTTGTTGATCAAAATGTCCAAGCGGCCGAATTCGAGCAGGGTCGCCGCGACCAATTTCTCCGGCGCGTCGGCATTCAAAAGATGCGCGGCAAAGATCGCGGCGGAGTGCGCGCGTATGCGGTTGAATTCGTCCGCCAAGCCAATGGCTGCCGCCGCCGACGAGCGGTAATGAATGAGAATGTTGGCGCCGGCCGCATGCAGCGCGCGCGCAATCTC